>WNGD01000821.1_pt1 | contig 70651 bp, 55 predicted proteins | sample 5400671 | NCBI WGS metagenome assembly WNGD01 (sample SAMN13153369, study PRJNA577476) | soil metagenome | isolation source: 40 cm soil or saprolite under grassland replicate 2 | place: USA:California | collected 2016-06-15
AGACAGGAAGTTTTGATTGTAAGCGCCGGGGTTGATCCGGGCGCCAGGACCTTTAGCCGTTTGCTCCTTAATCAGGCGTATGGAGTTGCATCATCGGGCACGGCGTGGTTTAGAGGAACAATCCGAGCGAGCAGCGTCCTCGGCTGAAGCATCAAACCGGACCAATCGATGTGGAATGTCCAAGTCCCGCACAACGCGTGGACACCGGCATTATTTGGTTCTCTTGGACTCAAGCGTAGCGACCCAAGCTTTCGGTGTCATTCCAAGGGTCTTGCGGAAAAGTTCGACGAATGCGCTCGGCTGCCGATAGCCGACCTCGGCAGCAACCGTCTTCACAGCACATCCCTCAACCAGCAACTCTATTCCTTTCACCAGACGCACTTGTCTTCGCCAAAACTCGAAGCTCGTCCCAACCTCTCTGCGGAAGATTCTTTGGATTGTCCTGACGCTTGCACCAACTTTTCTGCACAGCGCCCCGAGCGATGGAGCGTCCTGCTGATTTGCCATAAAGGCTCGAGCAAACCGAGAGCTCTCGAATCGTCAGGCAGTGTCACAAACGTCGCTGCAGGCCTGGTTTTAGGTAAAGCGTCCGCATCGAAACCGCGTGTGGCATGCGGATTCGGTGTCGTGTTCCGGCGGGAATCCAAACCGCAAGATGAGGAGGTGTCAGCCAGAGGTTCTTACCCGCAGAGATTTCCATGACTCCCCGTGTTGCGTAGATCAGTTGATTAGAGCCATGAGCGTGTTCAGGGATTTCGTATCCCGCTGGGTATTCGTAGGCCAGCGTGGCAATCGAGACGCCTACGCCAGGATCGTAATCCCTTAGGGTGCCGTGTCGCATGAAAGATATATTACGGCGCAAGAGCGCCGCAGCGACAGGGGCGATCGGGTGGGATACTAGCCGCATGGCGAACGACTCGGCAGAATTTGCACCCCATATAAAGCGCCCCACGCCGAGCGAAAGGAGTCTATGTTGGGATCTCAAAAACTTGTGGCTTTCGTCGCCACTCGCGACCCGGTTCAAGCCAAGAAATTCTATCGGGATAGCCTTGGTCTGCAACTGGTAAGTGAGGACGAATTTGCGCTGGTGTTCGACGCGGCCGGAACAATGCTTCGAGTTACTTGCGTGCCTGAAGTAGCGGCAGCGAAATACACGGTCCTAGGCTGGCATGTGCCGGACATCGTTTGGACAGCAAAGCAACTCCAGACGAAGGGTATTGCTACAGAACATTACCCGGGAATGCAGCAAGACGATCTAGGCATTTGGCACTCACCAAGCGGCGCCAGGGTGGCGTGGTTCAAAGACCCTGATGGAAACACATTGAGCATCACCCAGTTTCCGGCTATTCCAGCGTTTGGCGTTGCGCGTTGACTTCCTGTAACACGTCGTCGAGGGAGCCTTGGAAGACCAGTATCTTCGTTTCCATTGCGCGGGTGGCAGCGGGCGCCAACGGAATTTGCTGATCTACGTGCTGGCAGGTCAACTCCGGATTACTCCACACGTTGTTCGCGCAAAGCTTGCTGGCGGGAAGGTCAGTGTCGGCTGCGATGACGATGAATATCATGGGTGGACGAGGTTTGTCCTCTGGTGCGGTTCCGTTTTTCGATTTTGCGTCAGAATCGGTTATTCCTTGAAGATTGGCGGAGGCCCGCTGACTCGTCTTCCTTTTAGATTGATGGTAACCTCGACCGGGTCTGCGATCTTTATGAAGGGGATGCCGCTGTTCATTCCATACTCCTTGCGGTCGAACGCCATTGTTCCTTTCAGTTCACCCGTCCCTTTACCCTTATCAGCAGTGGTGAAGGTCACCGTTTCAGGCTTTGAAACGCCGCGTATCGTAAAACTTCCTGGCAAATCAAAGCTGTCAGGCCCGGTCTGAATGACCTTCGTCGAGTGAAAGGTAATGTACGGATCATTTTTCACATTAAAAAAAACCTTTGCTCTTCAGTTTATTGTCCTTCATGCCGCTCCCGGTATTCACGGTGTCGGCTTGAATTTTGATGTCCAAAACACCGGTCGAGACGTCTCTGGAAACAAAGCTAAGGGTGGCATCCCAGTTGTCGAACTTACCCTCAATCTGCACAGAAGCCTTGACATTAAACCTTATTTCGCTGTCCGTCGTCATAATCTCGAAAACAGGGATTTGGTCAGGCGCCTGCGCCGGAGTTGCGAATAAATACAGATTGAGCGCCAAAAGGGAAAGGAGCGGTCGCATGGGTCATGGCCTCACTGCACCTCATTTTCAATATTGATCGCCCAGAGGACGACTGACAGAAATGACAGAGGCCCGAAACATCGCCTGCGGAGGAAATTCAAGCGTCGCGTACTAATTATGGCGAACGGGTTACAATGGCGTCGCCAGGTGATCTCTGGAGGCAAGAGATGAAAGCCTCTTTGCTTTATCGAATTGCTTCTGTGGTTCTGCTGCTTTTTGCCATCGGACACACACTTGGGTTTCGCCAAACCGCTCCCGAATGGGGAGTAGGTTCGCTGATTGACTCAATGCGGTCGATTCATTTCGATGCACAAGGTTTTAGCCGGACTTACTGGGACTTCTTTAGCGCGTTCGGGCTTTTTTTCTCTGTGTTTCTTTTGTTCGCGGCGCTATTAGCGTGGCAATTGGGCGGCCTTCCGGCAGAGACCTTTGCACGCATGCGCCCCACTGCGTGGGCGCTCGCCATTTGCTTTGCCGCCGTCACAGCTTTGAGCTGGAGATACGCTTTCACCACCCCTATCGTTTTCTCAACCATTATCACGATGTGTTTGATTGCTGCGGCATGGCTTGCAGCGAAGAAGCCAATCTGAGGCCTGCTGGACTGTCTTAAGTCTGTCTGATTAACGTTAGTGTCCGTTAGGGCCTGCGGCCCCGCGAAACCTTATCAAAGTCTTCCCAGAACCCCTTTTGTTTTCAATACCGGAACCGCGACTTTCGAGGCTGTTTTATCGGAGGCGCGCATTCGAGCAGGACGCGACCGGTGACACCGTGACTGTGGCGCGCGTTTTGCATCTACGGCTATGGGATTGAATCTTTTCGTGCTTGCAACTTATTGATTTTGCGTAGCTTAGAAAAATTGGGGCAAAGCGAGAATCGCAGTTAAAAGTGCGAACTTTCGGCATGCCGTCGAGAGAGCATAGCGCGCGAAGGTCGCAGCGCAACCGAGAGTTAGAATGGCATTCGCCACCCTTGGCGATGCAATGTTCGGAACCGATCCTACGCAGCGAGATTTGGCCGACCAACCAGGTTGATCCACACGTTCGGTATACTCGATCTTGGGCTTTTGTAATACGATTGTCTTGCCACGGCTTTGCGCTATCCGGCCGAAGCCCCGGCGAAGCGACATGTCAGCACAACTTCCATGGTGGTACCATTTGTTCGATTCGAGGTGATCTGTGTCTCACCACACCAGACGTGAGTTTCTCAGAGCCGGACTTGCCAGTGGTGCCATTGCTGCCAGCGGAAGGCTTCCGCTGAGTGCGGCGCGGCAGACTGCGACAGATTGGGTAACGCTAGGAAAATCAGGAGTGAAAGTGACCCGCCTCGCCTTTGGCACAGGCAGCTTCAGCGGCCAAGTACAACGCAATTTGGGACAGGACGGATTTACCAGGCTGGTGCGTTACGCCTACGACCAGGGCATTCGCTTCTTTGAGACGGCTGAGTCTTATGGCGAGATGCACCGGATGCTCGGAGTCGCCCTGAAGGGCATTCCACGCGACAGCTATCGGCTTATGTCGAAGGTGACCACCCGGCAAGGCGTGGATCCGCAGGAGAAATTCGACGAGCTGCGTAAACTGGCGAATACGGAGTACTTCGACATAATGCTGCTGCACTGGCAACATACCGCGACTTGGCCAGCAGACACGCGCGGGTGGCAGGATGGAATTCTGGAAGCTGAGTCTAAGAGGGTTATCGTAAGCCACGGCGCGTCGGTTCACGGTCTTCCGGCATTGCGCCAAGTACCGGGAAACAAGTGGCTCGACCTCGCCATGATCCGGATGAACCATAAGGGCACTAAGATGGACGGCGAGGATTACAACACAGACGGTTTGGGTGACGTACGCGAGGTTGTCACGCACGTCAAACAGGTCCGCACAGAGGGGATGGGCGTAATCAGCATGAAGTTGGTGGGAGAGGGTACGTTCAACCGCGAGGACCGCCGAGCGGCCATGAAATTTGCATTCAAGAACGCGGGAGTTGACTGCGTAACCGTCGGCTACAAAAACACGGCGGAAATCGACGAGGCCATCGAGAATTTAAATCTGGCACTCGCCTAGCGAGCTCCGGTGCTTCCACAAGATCCTTGCGACTTTCGCTATCGCCTTGATTCGCCATCCGCAAACAACCACTACAGACTAGGAGACGAATCCGTCAGACCCGTTGAACGTTAGCAACTTCCCTCGTAAGGGCTTTTTTTCTGCAATCCGTTTGATGACTTTCGGTAGGTCGTGAAAACTTGACCCCGAATTCCCTTAAGACGCAGGGCAGGGCTTGCGAATAAGACAGGCTGTCAAAGTTGACAAAGGGCAAGACCGGCACAGCCGGGGATGGTGCGCAGCAGATGTTTGAGTGGCACACAAAAGAGAGGGTATTAGGATGAAAAGATGATCAGATGATCGTAGTCGCACTGTGGCTGACAGGCGCTCCGCTGTTATGGTCTCCGGGCGTGCATGTGCAGGCTGAATCTTCGGCGCAGGATTCGATTGACCAGAGCGTTGCATTGCTTCGGCAGGACCTCCGATCGGGTAAGAAGCAAACGATCGCGACCAGCCTTCAGCTCACGGACGCGGAGGCTGGCAAATTCTGGCCTGTATACGATCAATACAGTGCCGAGCTGAGGAAACTGGGGGACCAACGATACGCCTTGATTAAGGAGTACGCAACGCGTTTCGGGCGCCGCGAGCTTGACGAAGTATCCCGTTAGTTGGCCCCGTCGTCCGGGCTTTTCGCTGGAGCAAACCCGCTAACGGGCAATCCTTTGCTGACAAATCGCTTACCCTGAAGGGCCGCCGTCACCGCCGGTAACAAATCGCGTCCCGATTGCTGCTTGGCAACATAGCCCCGTGCACCCAGGCTGAGCGCTTCTTGCACAATCTCAGCAGAAGTCTCTTGAGTCAGGAAGACGATCTTCGACGATGGCGCGAGTTCGCGGATGCGTCGAGCCGCCTCCAGGCCATCGAGGTCGGGGAGACCAATATCCATCAGGATCAAGTCCGGGTTAAGTTGCTGTGCTTTCGTGACCGCTTCTAGCCCGTTTGACGCCCAGAATACTTGCATGTCTAAATTTCCACCGAGCAGCGAAGTGACGAATGCGCGGAAGGGCGCAAAATCTTCTACCAAAAGAATGCTGGTGCCAGTTCTCTCGAAGGGCCCCGAGACTGAGCACCATGGCAAAGATGTCCCCATCATGAGCAGGTCCGATTTCCTAAGGATCTCGCGGTTTTAGGGCAGGAGATAATCAGCCTGACCTTTTCTCTTACACAACTGGGAGAAGCGAATCGGACGTTCAAGTCCGCGCCACTCCTCCAAATCTTTCTTCGGCGGTTCGGTCTCGAAAAGTCGCGTCCCCCCTCCATACCAGTAGTCCGCAAGCAACGGAAGAGCATGTCTCGTGCCACGTTTTGGGCTGACCATCGGAACTCTCGGATAGAGCTAAGTCCAATGTGCAGAGTGTATTTCCGCTGGAATGCAGAAGGCAGCGCACCATCGTTCAAGAAACCTAGGACCAGGTTGGAAGAAACGTTTTCCAGGATTGTGGAAGGAAATTTCGCGCAACTACGAAGGCTAGCAAGGTCCCGGCGCTCTCAGTGCCGCAAGGACCTCCCGATCCCCGAGGAAGTGGTGATTGCCGCAATACGCGATGCCGTGACGGAAGCGCAAGGCGAAAGCTCGAGCCATTAGGCGGCGCTTGAGTTGTGCAGGAGTCCCGACGCGCCATGCCCAAGGGACAAGAGCTCACCGCGTTTTCGCAGACAATTGCTTTTGCCGTCGCCCTTTGCAGTTCGCGACTGCGTATTCGGTATGACTCAAGGCAAAACGAATATGGTGCGCGTTTTCGGGTTCGGATCTTTTAGGCCGGCGTCATCAGTTACCGTAAAAGTGACAACGAATACTCCGGGCGTAGAGTAAGTTACACTGCCGGGCGTAGCCACATTGCTGCCCTCGGGCTCGCCACCAGGAAACGACCAAGAATAGCCAGTAATTTTGCCATCAGGATCGCTGCCCGATCCTGAGAAAAATACCGACTGCCCGGCCAGGACAATCACACTGCCCGAGGGACGGTCAATCGATCCCGTGGGAGGCAGATCTGAAGCTGGAGCTGCTCCAAGCGCCTGGACTAAATCCAATCTGCCATGGCCCATTTGAGCGCCTACGGGAACTGCATGAGCCACCGCGCGGGCCGCTTGAGGCTCGTTGGTATTCGCTTGCATGTTTAACAGCAGCGAAGAGCCGCCTGAAACAAACGGGGCACTGAATGAAGTTCCCCATCCGGCCGCGTAGGTGCCGAAGGGATAGGTTGTGACGATGGCTTCTCCGGGAGCGGCGACCCACACGATGGCATTGCCATAGTTGGAGAACGAAGACCGCGTGTCTTGGTCGCTCGTGGACGCGACTCCCATCACATCGTTTTGCCACTCCGCGGGATAAACGGTGAGTGGCGGAGCGGATTGAGCTTTGTTCCCTGCCGAGGCAACGCAAATGACGTTCCTTTTATTGGCGTAGTTTAGTGCTGTTTTCAGTTCCCGCGAGGAGGTCTGGGTGTCAAAGCTCATGTTGATGACCTGGGCGTAGTTCCGCACAGCGTAATAAACGGCCCGCAGAATGTCGGAGAGAAGGCCTGTGCCGTCCGATTTGAAGGTTTTCAAGGCCATAAGTTGCGCCGTCGGGGCGACCAGGTGAATCACGCCCATCACCATGGTACCGTGGCCGAAAGCGGCGTAGTTGTCGTTGCCCTCCAGTACGGCAGCGGTGGATTGATCCAGCACGGCGGCTGTCGATTGGTTGACTTGCGCCGAAGAGCAATCCGGGCAGCGTGGAGGTGGACACGAACTGAAGGGGCACGGGGAAGAAGAAATATCTGCTAATTCCGAACCACCCGGCTGATTGCGCGTAAAGTCGTACCCTGGCAATAGGACTCCCTGTAGCGCGGGATGAGTAGGATCCACCCCCGTGTCAATGTCCGCGACAATTCCGGCACCGGTGACGCCAAACTGGCTTTGCGCATCCGAGACACGGACAATTCGCGCCGCGGGTTGGTTCGCATACGCGTCCCACACACATGGCGAGAGGCCGTTGCACGCAGAAGTTCGCCCGGAACTGGCAGGATAAGGCACCAGAGTTCTGTCGGACATCAGAGGCGTCAGGTATCCAGCCGATGCTGAAGGGAGCACATTCAGTGACCCAATCGGAAAAAGACTGACCAATTGATCGACTTCGGCATCCACAATTCCCAGCAGATTGCCCGGAAGAGCCAGCAAATCGTTGAGAGCAAGCGGAGTGGTAATGGTGAAAAGTTGTCCCTGGGGATCGCCGAGCCCACTGCCTATCACCGTGCAGATAGGGGTCAACAGGAGAGGATTGCAAACCGTCTGAAGCCCTTGAAGACCAAGGGTCGTGCGGACGATGAAACGGTTGTCGGCGGAGGCTTTAGCCGGGAACAGTCCGCAGAGAAGCAAAAACACACAGAGTGGTTTGAGCCTCATGGCTACGCAACCCTTTCTCGTCAAGTATTCCTAAGACTGGCGACACCCGACGATCCAGAGATTTTGCGATTCTTATGCCTGGTGCACGACGTCGTTCAAATCAGGCAAACCGGCCGATACCCACAAGTTTTCTTTGGCTCTTATTTCTAGTGTGATGCCTGGCTGGGGCTCGATTTCAGAGTAAAACTCGCCCCACTCGTTGGTCTTAACTACGCCAATCAGCCCCGCCTGGCCCTGAATAACGATTGGCACGCTGCCCAACTGAGGCTTCTTCTTGGCGGTGTCCAACAGCTGACCCGTCAGGGTGATGCGCTCCGAGTCTCTCCGCTTTTCGAGTGAAAGGTCCGCCACGAGCGTGTCCGTTTCATAACGGAGTTGGCGACAGCCGGGTTCAAGGGAGCGCATACCGGCAGAGGAGAGCTCGAGAAAGCTATCAAAGATAAGCGGCGCGCCTCGCGTGACTTGCCGGGGAAGGACAACCCCGCGGAGGAGGGAATCCAACCATGGCCACAGTTCGCGCAAAAGGTCATCCAGCCGAACTCTCGGAAGCGAATAGGCATCTAGCACTTGCAGCAGTTCCGGGCCGCCTTCCTCCCTTACGAGAACAATAAAGCGGTTTCGCAGGTCGGGAACCCGCTTGTGGAACATGGCGACCACGCGGGCAGGCGGAGAATCTGGGAAATGCGGGTCAAGGATGGCGGCATCCGGTTGTTCCCGCTCAGGCAACTCGAGGGCGTGTTCGAGTGTCGCGGCGACAACGCAGTGGTATCCCATGCTCCGGAGCAAAACGCGCACATCGTCGCGCACCAGCGGGTTGGCACCGAGCATCAGTACCTTGCGCCGGATTCGCCGGGTCTCCACCGACACCTACCTCCTAAGAATTGAAATATTTCGTGGAATTCCTAGATAAAGTAAGAAAGGCTGCCAGTCAATGAAGGGAAATCCTCAATTCTTTGTAGGGATAACCGTGGAACGGATCCGCTGCCCTAAGCGTAAAGCGCTCAGGATCCGCCCCCATGGAACAGGAAGTCACCTGCACTTCTACTTGTTGGCGGTTTTGAGCAGGCCTGACAGAATGGCTAGGATCCGTGTAGGCAATCAATCAGGGAATCCGTAGTTACGCCATTGAAGGGAATACGACAGACGTTTGCGTGCTGTTGTTTAAGCCAGGTCTCCCACTGAGCAAGTCGCGCCAAGTAGGCGTCTTCGTCGGAAGCGTCCGCGCGATTGGGGGCAGGCAGCATCGCGACCCTTACGCCTTTGAGGTTCAAAGGCAGGTCGCGCCGGCCTTTGGGCAAATTCGGGAAACTCGAGACCATCAGGAAGACGTGGTCCGCATCGAGCACGCCAGCCGAAGAATAAAAGCTCAACGCACCTACCATGTCGCCGAGCTTGGCTCCGGGCGAGAATCGCTGCATCCCCTCGGCACACTGATTCAGGAGCGTGGAAAAATCCTGGGCTGAGGAATCCGGGGGCTTGACCAACCGTGGCGTAAATTCGAGCGGAGGCATCTGCAGCGGAAGGGCAGATTCATCCCGCAAGTCGGCCCAAGTTACGGTGACGGGGGGCTGCCAATCGCGTGCGGCCTTGTTCAACGTGGCGGCAATGGTTTTGAGCATCTCCGGCCGCGCTGTGTCAGGCATGTTTTGGAGCACTACGACGTCAGTGCCTTCTTTGCTTCCACTCCCCAGCGCGCGCACGATGCGTTGCTGGGTGATAGCGCTCAACGGAAGGGCCGTCACCGATGCCGCTCCGGCTTCTCGCAGCGCTTCGCTCCAGCGCTGAATTCGCCCAAGATGGTCACCCAGCGCTAGCGGCGTCTTTTCCGTTCCCGGGCGGTGGAGCAAAAGAATTCGTTCACCGTTCAGTTGTAATCTGATTGGCCGTTTACCCGGAGGCAAATCCTCGATGAAATCGGAGACGATGACGATGTACTTCGGACCGAGAACGCTTTGCCCTTGCTCTGCCGCCAGCGCCACCGCCCCTGAAATATCCGTATAGGCAGACCGCTCGGAACCGGCCGTTGAAGCCCGCACTACGGTTTTCGTACACGCCTGCAATTTGTCGACTATCTGGGAGGAGTCATCGTTGTCGCGTTTAATAAGGGTTTGCTGGAATTGGAAAGGACCGCATAGCGGACCTGCAATCAAACTGGCAGTCTGAATGCGTGACCACAGAATTTCTACGGGAGCCTGCCATTCCCGTTGCGCGAGTTCTGATGTTGCTGCCGCGAGTTCCTCGAGTGCTCGCTCATCACCTACGAGAGGCGCAAAACTCTTGCTGAAGTCCACTAGCACGACCACCGAGGTACCGGCGGATTGCGATTTATTTACGGAACATCCTCCCAAAGCGACGGCGACCAACAGCGGCAGTGCAACGCGCGATATGGACGTGGTGAGGAACATGAATGCATTGAACGAATCAAGATGCGCTAAGCGCTAAGCACCGAAAGCGTCTGACGCTTGCTTTCATCAACTCCATGTAGCGGCGGCACTTCGCGACCGCGCAGCCGGAATGCCGGCGCGGCAAGTGCGAGAGCCACGACCTCCAAACAAAAGATGGCTGCAAGAAAAATCCTCACACTAAGTCGTAAGACTTCCTCAACCATAGCAAACAGCACGCCGACACAGGAACGAAGCCATATGTGCAGGCCCTTGCCCGTCGCACTTGCCTGACTCGTAGCAGCACTCAGAGCACCACAAAGGACCAGGATGAGAATGCAGAATGCCGCCTGGTAGCGAGTCACGCCAACCCGCCAAAGAAGTATGCCAAACGCGATGAGAACAATCACCGCCAATGTGATGGCAGTTTTTCTCTTCCAGAACGACCCGGAAACAATGAGCCGCCGATTTCGCGTTCCATCGAGAAGCAGTTCGCCCCGCGGCAGCAACAATCCCAAGATCAAAAAGCAGGCAGCTAAGCCAACCGAGACGAGCAACGCTGCCCTTAGACCGATGTAAGGAAAGAACGCATAAAGTCCGCTCGCAGTGACGATGAACAGACTTAGCAGAGTCAACATGAACCACATCCCGGCCAAGGACGCAAAATGATGGGCTTCGGCCGTGGTCAGCTGTCTGGGTGCTACAGCATCCCCAGGATTGCCGGAAGCCGCTCCTTCCCTCAGCTCCGACACCGAAGCGACGAGCGATGTTGTTTCCTGGGCTGCAGCCTGGAGGTCTTTCCGGATAGCCTCAACTTCGTCTCTCAGGCGGCCTGCGCCTCTCCCTGCACCCGCGCAGGCAGCATCAAATTTTTCGCGATACCGCCACAAGCGTCGTATCAGCGCGGGTAGGTGATCCGCAGACTTCGCAATTCGCTCCAGCGACGCCGACCAGATTGCTCCCAGGCCGAAAAGCACAAGTACAAGAGTCGCCCCCCAAAGGAAGAATAATGTTCCCTGCTTGATTGGTGACCCAATCGGCAATTCAACGAGGGAGCTCCTGCTTGGAGCAACCTGGGAATAAAAGAAGCCTTCCACGCAGGCCATCACCACAGCGAAACCAGCGGCAATGACCGGCCAAAGGGCAAAGCGTGAAGCCTCGTCGGGCGTCGGCCGGCCGGCCGTGTGCACATAGCCCAATCCAGCCTCGACAAGCGTAAGCATGAAGGCGAAAACGAGGTACAGCGGAATACCAAAATAGGTAAGATCGTGGGGGATAAATCCCAAATCCCGCAGAATCTGACCGAGCATTCCGGTATTGACAGAGATCAACGCGATCAGAATCATGCTCGATACGAACAAACGGGCCTTTGCGGTTCGCAGACCCCCATGCTGCGCAGGTAGTTGGTCCGTCGTTGGCAGGTTCGGAAAAGCAGGAGCTGTTTTCAACGCAGAATCTGTCAGGTTATTGCTGACTCGCTCAAAAGCGCGCTCGAGATCAGAAACCCGGGCGAGCTGGGGCTTGAGCGTCTTGGTGATCTCGGAAAACGACGCCAGTGCTGCCTCCAGACGCGTAAGGCGCTCCGACACGTAAGTAATCCCGGCATTGTCCCTGAAGTCTTCAATCAGCGCTGCAACGGTCCGCCGCCGACGTTCGCGCGCGGCCGACTGCCTGGAAACTAATCGAGACAGGTAGGACGCAACTCCTCGCCGAATATTTGTGGTTATCGGATAGAAGAGGAAATAGGCGGGAATTGCGGCAATCGCGATCAGTCCGAGAATTGCCACAGACCACGCCAGAACACCCCAGAACCAGGGGATGTGTTGCGATATAAAGCTACTCAACGATTCCATGAGATAGTCCCGTAAGAAGGCTAGCCGTTCCTTGAGTCTATATACATACGCGGGTTGGTGGGTAGGCCGCTAGAGCATACAGCTTGGCTTGTGGCCAAGCAGTTATCCTCGGCGGTAGAAGTCCAGCCCTGCGAATCTTGCCAAATTACCGCGGGATGAAAGCCGGGGGCGTGCTCCGACTACCCGATCCTCACTAGCAGGTTTACGCGGTGCCTTCATGGATGGTCCTAGGCTGGATCACTCTCTATCGCCAACCATTCGGAGGTTGCCCGATACACCTCCTTGAAAAAACTGACGTGTTATCATAAGGCACGTTCTGCAACCGTTCCCCGACAGGTGTCCCATGCCTCTGCGAACTGCCGGAGTCAAAGCAGGGCTTGCCTGCCTCATGTTGGTGTGGACTTGTCGGGCTGCTTCAGGTTCTACGACTCTGTTACGGACCGCATCGAAGATGACTCCCGAACTGGGGCCGGTGCAAACGTACGCGGGAAACATTGACGCGGTTATCTCGAGCGTAAAACCGGCACCAGCAATCACCATTGTTTTGCTCACGGATTCGCTGAGTCCGGCGGAGATGCATAGCATAAAAAAAGATCTCCTGGCACTCTACGCCTCACTGCGTGGACACCCGCTACGTTTGGCGGTGCTTCGCAGCGGAGCTGTCGGGGTCCGAGGCCCCTTCACGAGCTGGGCCCAACTGAACAGCGCTCTAAGCGAAGTTGCAGGGAAAAGCGAACCGTCCGGTTCTGCCGCATCTCCTGCTTCTGCTGCCTCTGCTTCCTCTATTCCGACCGGAGTGCTTTTGGACCATCTTTGTGCGAGTGTTGGCCAGCTAGGCGGGGATTGGTCGCGAGTGCTGTTAATTGGCGAACTTCCGCCGCTCGAAGCATCGGAGAAGGAATATGCTTCGGGTCTCCTTCTGCGAGCTTTTGGCACCGCGCATGTTCAAGTGAGCTGGTATGCGTTCTCTGGTGGCGATGACGGCTGGCTTCCGCTGTTCCGAGCGACGGGTGGCACGATAGTCCACGGGGCGCTAAGCGACTTTTCCGCGGCGGTCAATGACGTATCGCAGTTCTATTTTCAAGTCGACTGGGCGTCCCGCGTCCCAAGCTCTGGCTTCGTGATATCTCGGGCGGCTCTGTCAGATTTGCAGGGACACGTACTGCTTGCGATCCCTGATGTTGCGGCCTCTCCTAGCGCACCGCTTCCCTCGATCGAGCTGTACGCGACGATGCGAGCCAAAGCGAGGGAAGCTGCCGAATGGCTGGCTCAAGGGCCGATGACCGACACAAACGTGCAAGGCATTCGCGATGACTTGCAAACCGCTCTGGACATCAACCCGCGCGACCCAGAATCGTTACTTACCGCCGCAGCCTTCTACGAAAAAAGGGAAGATTACGCTTCCGCGGCGCGCGAGCGAGCCGCATTGACTGAAGTTCGGCCGTCCGATGCCGCGGGTTTTGCGGCTCTCGGCCACACCCTCGTGCTAGCCTCCGATTTCGACACCGCGGAAGCAGCGTTGCAACGAGCCGTCAGTTTGAAACTTCGAACGCCACAAATGGCGGAGGATTTGGCTCGCATACGGCTCGCGCACAAAGACGACAAGGCCGCGTTGCCTTACCTCGCTGAAGCCTTAACTGGCGACGCGAAGCGCGAGGACCTGTGGTTCGTTCAAGCGCAGGCTGCCGAGCGATTGAAGGATTCTTCGCTTGCGATCCGCTCATTGGAACAAGGTCTTGCCTTGGGTGGCGCGCACCCGGTCGAAGGAGCATCTTTAGCGCGACTCTATCTTGCAACCAACCAAAAGACCAAAGCTTCCGAGCTGGTGCAGCAGATTGCGGCTGCACTTCCGCAGGATCCCAACCTTCGCGTTCAGTTCGCAGCCAGCCTCGATGAATTGCAGTTGACGAGCGAGGCACTTTCGGCCTGGAGGCGAGTGCTTGAAGTACAGTCGAATTCCGGCCGTGCGCATCTTCGGATCGCGCAGCTGCTGCTTAGCTCCGGAGACACGCTGGGCGCCGAGCAAGCCGCCAACGTAGGATTGGCGGCGGTGCCCAAATTCGCTCTCCTCTATGCGGTTAAAGCTGATGCTTTAGAGAAAGCCGGCCGACATTACGAGGCACGCAAGGCGTTGGAAGAGGGCGCAGCCAACGTGCGTGACGCGCCATTGCTTACCCGTTTGGCGGCCACAGAAGACACCTATGCGGGCTTGGCTGCCGACGGCTATGAGCGATTGATCGAATCGTTGGATCCGGCGTCTCCCGAGAGAGCCAAGGCAATCGAGCGGGGATTGGCAGTCTCTGTGCGCGACGCGGACCCGAAACACGTCCAGTCCTTCACCGCCATGCTGGAACCTCCTGGCCGCGGCCAGGTGCGCAGCCAGAACGAGGCACAAGAGCAGCAGGAAAATGCCGCGTTGATTCCTGGGGGGCTGGATGCCCTTGCCTTTTCCGCTCATGCGAAGGAAGGCGTCGCCCCGGAAAGGTTCCTCGTCGAGTATTGCCGAGCTCTCATTGAAAGGGTTTCTGAGCAGCCGAACCCCGAGAGCAAACGGTATGTGGAAGAAATCCTGGCACATTTTCAGCGAGTCGCCGCTCTCGAGGCTCTTGGCCAACAGGACAGTAACCGTGTGCTTGTCACGCTCTCCGTCACGGACAAGGAAGCTCGCCACCGCACAGAGAAGGCCCTAGATCTACTAGGAATGAAGTTGCACACTTCGAAAGGCACTGTGGAAGTGGACCGTGGTGAGAAAAAAGATGAAGCCGAAAAGCAGGAAACGGTGTCAGCACTGGCCATCGATGAAGTAGGCTTACAAGAAGCCCTGAAAGCCGGTAAACCCTACACCTTGGAAATAACCAACGAATGGGTGCCAGTCTACCCTAGCGAAAAAGTTTGGCGCGACGCTTTTTATCCAAAGGAAAGCGACCCTCGAGCGATCGCCACGGCAATGGTGCGTTTCCCGAAAATGGCACGTCTCTATGTGGGGTTCAGCTACCTCGATCGCAAAGTGACATCCGAGCTCCTTTCCGCAGTTAATTTGACGACCCTGGAACAGCGTTATGCAGATCTCATTTACGCCTACTCGGCCGCCCTGGCCGTCGAGAGTGGCCATGCAGTGGTTCCGGGCGGACCCGGCGCGGAAGCCATCTGGGCCAGTCTTGCCGGTGCCAGCCCTGCCCAGCCGGGCGCTTTTTTCCGCTCACTGTTGGCACAAAACAACGGCAAATTGCTGGCATTTTTCTTTGCCCTATCACAGCTAGATCGCCAACATCAGGAATTCTTTACCGCCAACCAATCGCGCTGTACACAATTTTATGGGTTTTTTGTCGAGTCGGAGGAAACAAGGCGCGCAGCGTATGCGCTGGCTTACGACCCATTCGTTCAGTTCCTGCGGTCGGTGCCACTGGATTCTGCAGGCCACGTTGATTTCCCCGGGTCGGCTGAAGTCTGGATGGTGGCCAAAGGCCATTCCTCAGGCGGCACGCAAGTGGCGAAAATGATGAGGAAGGTTTCCAAAGCGGTCGCGCCGGAGGTGGAAGATGAACTCCTTCTGCACCTGGCGCAAACCCGCTACAAGGACAGCGCGCTCCGCCACTCGGAGCTAGAGAATTTTCTTGCGGTAGTGCGAATTGACGCGCATCGCGCGAGGCCACTCGATGAAGCCTCTGCCTTGCTCCTGGCGCACAATTACACCGACTCTTCTCCGGCATTTCCCTACTTTACCGAGATCACCGGGCTTGGCTACTCGGACTATCTGCAGTTCTTTGCGGCAGTGGAGCGGCTTGGAACGCATGGAATTCTTGAAACAAATCTCGAGTTGGGACAATTCCATTCTCTAATCGAGTGGATCTGCCTCCTGCGACGCCGTCACGCTATCGACGACAATGAAGCAGCGAAGCTTTTCAAGTACGTTTGCGACCAATTCTACGCAGCCGATAGCCCCGCTGCCTATACTAGAGCCTCGCTCGAATCGGCTCGCGCCATTCTCGGATACTGCGAGTCGGACGAAAAAACCATCTCCGCCGACGAAAAGATCAGGGGATGCCTGCAGGGTTCCAAGGCAAGTCCCGAGAGTCGAAGAAGCATCGCGTTTCAGCGCACGCTGGCTCTGCAAAAGGTTCCCAGCCTCGACACTATCTTTGCCATCTACGACGGGCTTGCAAGAAGCAAGGCGCGAGGAGGGGCAGAACTAGACGTCATCAAGAAGAATATTGAAACGCTTCCGCTTGCGCAGTTGCCTAAAGACACCAAAGTCGAAGGCAAGGCAAAGGAGAGCATCGCCCGCTACGAAGCGACACCCGCACAAAAGTTGCTCGCTGAGCTGGCTCTGAAGTTCTCCAAGAAAAAGCCTAATACCAAGGACATCGAGAAGATTTCGCAGGAGTTGCTGGGAGTGCTGCAGCCCCAGGTTACCCTCGCGCTGGCAGGGCAAGTCTACGCTTACTTTCTGCGTCCCTCGGACCTGGTGGTCTCCGAAGATCCTCTGCTGCTTCGGAAGCACCATTATTTCAATTTTGACTGGGAGATGGGCCGAAAACAGTTGCTCACCGGATCTAGTGTAGTGCGTCATAAATAGAGACGTTTATTATCGGGTCGCGTCCAATACTAATGTGGAGGCGGCTTATGCGAATTGCACCCCCCGTTCAGCTAAGCGAGGAAGACAGCAGTCAACTTCAGGCGCTGGCGCGAGCCAGGAGTTTGCCGGCAAGGGCCGTCGAGCGTGCTCAGATTGTTTTGCTGGCCGCTATGGGAAAACAGGACTTGGAGATTGCCGAGGAGCTATCCGTTACCCCGCGAACCGCAGCTCGCTGGCGCGCGCGCTACCTGAAAGCGGGAATTGACGGCCTGAAGAAGGATGCGCCGCGTCCCGGACGTACTCCCATCTTTACTCCAGAGAAGATTCGGATGGTCGTCGAAAAGACCACTCAAGAGAAGCCCCCGGATGCCACCCATTGGAGCACTCGCAGCATGGCGCATGCGGTGTCCATGAGCGAAGCCACCGTCCGCCGCATCTGGCACAAACACGGTTTGAAGCCGCATGTGGTGAAGACCTTCAAGCTCAGCAACGATCCGCAATTCATCGAGAGGCTGGAAGATATCGTGGGGTTATACCTGAATCCACCGGAGCATGCCCTGGTCCTCTCCATCGATGAGAAGAGCCAAATTCAAGCTCTGGATCGAACCCAACCAGGACTTCCGATGAAGAAAGGGCGAGGTGAAACGAGGACTCACGATTATAAGCGCCACGGTACGACCACGCTGTTCGCCGCACTCAATGTCGCGGATGGAAAAGTTATCGGCACCTGCATGGATAGGCATCGCCACCAAGAGTGGCTGAAATTCCTGCGTCGGATTGATGAGCAGACCCCGGCTGACAAGCAATTGCATCTAATTGCTGACAACTACGCGACGCACAAGCACCCCCGAGTGCAAAGCTGGCTCAAGCGCCATCCGCGCTTCCACATGCACTTCACACCGACCAGCGCTTCCTGGCTCAACATGGTGGAACGTTTTTTTCGAGATCTCACCGACAAGTGCATCCGCCGAGGCGTGTTTCACAGCGTTAAAGAACTCGTCACCACGATCATGGTTTCCCTCGCGCAACACAACAAGGCGCCCAAGCCGTTTATCTGGACAGCCAAGGCCTCGGATATCCTGGAAAAGGTAAAACGCGGACGAGCGGCCCTCAATAAACGACCATCTGTGTGACGCACTACACTAGTTTTAACCAGAACAGCAACAACGCTGGAAGTTACTTTCTCGGTGGTTTTGCACAGTTTGCTCCGGCCGCCGGCGCAGCCGCGAGCGTGGGATGGAAAACAGGTGGCCGGGCTGGCAAGGAATCGATCGCTCAAGAAATCGCCGCGATTCGAAGCGCCGCCTGGGATCGCCTTGACGAATCCGATCAACGTCTCGCGAGTTTGCGCATCACCGTAGCGCGAGAATGGATTTATATGTCCGCCAGTCAAGGAGAGGCCTTTCGCGCTTTAGGCGAGGACACCATGGGCGTGTTGTCTTTGTCGCGCCGCGCGGACTTGCTGAACGGAATCGAAATAAGGGATTGGAAGAGAGTTTGGGAGTCGGTCACGCTCCCCGATTTGTTCCTGCTGGGCGGCAAATATCTGGACCGCTTCAAGACTGATCTGTGGAACTCGCCCGTGACGATAGCCCTACGGTCCATTGCGGCGGTCAACGATGGGTCGCGCCTGAATATTCTGGGCCCTATTCCTTGTCATTCTCTCGGGTGCCAGCACCCCCATCTAGTTGCCGATGCACCCTACGAGGAATATGCGCTGCGAATGTTCCCGGAGGAGCTGGCCGAGCGTTCCGCAGAATTCAAGCTCTTTCTGGCATTCGAGGCTGACAGCCTTGGCGTTGAGCCGTCCGCTCTCTCCGATATTGCGGAAACGCTCGCTTCGAGAGCGTTCCGCAGCATCCAGATGACGGACTCCAAAGACTGGCGGTCGCTCGTGGCGGGTTTTGCAGGCATCACGCCGAAAGATATAAGACAGGCGCTCGAACAATGAAGGAACCGGTTGGATTAAAGGCGCTTTCTCGCCTGCTGGTTGCTCTCTCGTTCGTTCTTGGAACTTACGGTCAAGAACCCGCGACGGTCATCAAGGTGCAAGTTCGCCTGGTGGAGGTCTACGCCAGCATCCACGATAAGAAAGGACATTTCGTCGATGGACTCAGTCGCGAAAACTTTGAAGTCTTGGAAGATGGAAAACCCCAGCAGATTGCTGCTTTCGATTCCACTACGCAAAGTCTTTCCTGCGCCATCCTGCTTGATACCACCGGGAGCATGGGCGAGGCTCTCCCTCGCGTCAAGAATGCCATGGTTAAACTGATCGACGAGCTAGGCCCTGAAGATTCGGTTGCGATTTACACCTTCGACGAGCGGTTGGTCATCCGCCAGGACTTCACCACCGACAAGAATGTCGCAAAGCGCGCCGCTTTGCGAACACGTGCCGAAGGTGCCACGGCCCTATTCGACGCGCTTTCCGAAGCGGCCCAGGAGCTCTCCCGGCGGTCAGGCAAGAAGGTCCTCATTCTATTTACAGATGGCGATGACAACTCAAGCGCGCTCAATGCAAGCGCCGCGGTCGCCCGGGCAAAAAAAGCAGGGGTCCCGCTGTACACCATTGCGGAGGGAGAGGCGACACACTCTCACAACCTAAGGAAACTTCTCGACGAACTGAGTGAGCGCACTGGCGGCGCCGCCTATGAGGTGAAGAAGCCCGGAGAGATGGAGCAGGTTTTTCACGAAATATCCGAAGATGTCCGGCACTTATACATGATCAGCTACCGGCCACCCGAGGGTGCGAATGAAGGAAAATGGCGCAAAATCGACGTGCTCGTAAAGGGGCCGAAAGACTACCGCGTCCGCGCCAAAGAAGGCTATTTTGCGGAGTGAGCATACCGTGCGCGGCAATTTATGTTTCTCGGCTTCTAGTCATGGGTCTTCCGTTCTGGCTCTTGCACGACATGCTACAGCGGTTGGCCGTCGAGCGGAACAGCAGGGATTGGGCAAAAACGCAGGTAGGCGTAGTATTCGCCTCGTACGGAGTCTCATTGAGACTCTATAGGAGGCGCTATGCCGGTTACGGTGAAAAACATTTCGCTTTGGCGGAAAGAGGTCGAAAACCAGGTGGGGACGCTCGCGCATACGCTTGCGCCGGTTACAAAAGCCGGAGCAAACCTGCACGTGCTGATGGGGTACCGGTATCCCGGGGATGGAACAAAAGCTGCCATTGAGCTTTATCCCGTCGCAGGCAAGAAGGTGACTGCGGCTGCTTCTGAAGCGGGGCTGTCGGCCTCTTCCATTCCGACACTCCTGGTTGAAGGCGACGACAGAGCCGGTTTGGGTTTGGCCATCGCCCAGGCCATCGCCGGGGCGGGGGTCAATCTCACATTCTTTGTCGCTCAGTCCGTCGGCAAAAAGTTCTCAGCGGTGCTTGGCTTCGAGACCGCAGCGGGCGCCAAGATCGCGGCGCCGCTCATCAAGAAGGCGACAACCAGCAAGAGGAAGTGAAGGAAGAGTGAATTCTCACTCGAATCCCGCAACCGTTAATAATACGGTCCTTTCCCAGGCATCCATTAAAACAAAAATACAGGTGTTCACCTGGGGTGATTTTGTGCGGACCATTGTGCACCGCACCTCTACATGGCTTTGGCGTGGACGGGCAGGCCTTCGCGATAGATCTTGAGATTATTCTTATTCACTACTACCGTCCCGGTATCTACGAACGCGGGCATCGGCGGTGCCAGGGCCGTGCGCCAATCTTTAAATTGGCGCACGGCGTTGTGGTGAAGATCGTCGAGGAATTTTAACCCGTAATAGCTCATGACATATGGCTTCTGCGCGATGGTGGCGGCAATTGCGCCGCGCTCGATCCAATCCAATGTCTCAGGATCATCGTCAAACGCCACGATGGGCAACTTACCTTCCAGGTTTAGGCGATGTAGCGCTTCCGCAGCGCCGGCCCCCCCGGTTGCTTCCAGGCAAATGATTCCGTCGACTTTTTCTTTCTTCTGCAGCAAATCGGACACCTGGTCAAATGCGTTTCGCGCGTCGCCTTTATCATCCAGGATCTTTGTCAACTTCAGCGCAGGGAAATTCTTCAGCGCGTCGGCAACTCCGGCGACGCGATCGTCCAGGTTATGCTGTCCCTGAATGGTGATAACCGCGATGCTCCCCTTATCGGAAAGCAGCGCCGCCATCCGCTGTAAACTTTCTCGCCCGGCCTTGACATTATCTGTTCCGATATACAGAATCCGTCTCGAACCCGGAACATCCGCATCCACGCAGATTACTGGGATGCCTTGGGCAATCGCTTTGTCGATCTCTGCTTGGAACATTTCGGGTCTCCCAGCGGAAAGGCAGATTCCCGTGGGGTTCTCCTCTAAAACCCTCCGGAACATTCCGAGTTCGGCGTTCGGCTGGTACCCCGGCGGACCGATCAGTTCAGCCTTTACGCCCAGCCCTTTGGCGGCGTCCAGGAAACCGGCTTCCGCGTTTTGCCAATACGATAGGTTGATATTCGTGGCCACGAACACATAGCGTTCGTTTTCCTCGTGGTAGGGCTTGGTACAAGACACGATCAGCGCTGACCCGCCGAGAATAAGAACGAGCGCCAGCGTCGCCCCATGTCTCTTCATTGGAATTCTCCTTTCCCATCTTGGCGGCCTGCGCGAGTGTTCGCTCGCGCCCCGGAAAGCCTGGCTTTTCCCGGATCCTCGCTTGCAAAACTCTCGACGATGTGAGTTTGACAGGAGATGAACGGGGACAAAGGAATGCATCGAAAATCTGTCGATACCGAGGACTCATTGTGAGGGCCCTTAACCTTAGCGATCCGGGGCCAATGATGTTAGCAGAGACAGTAGTGCCAGCCCAGTGAATCGGTTGTTAGTTTCATCGGCAGGCGGAGGGGCGTTGTACAATGCTTCCTGCCTCTCCGATCCGAGCGAAGTTGGCCGCCATGCGTGAGATCCGGAAGGAAACGCGTAATCCCGAGAAGCTTCAAGTGCTCCTCTCGCAAATGGCGGAGCCGCTGCTTGCGGAGTCTGGTTCGACAGACAATGTCAGCTCTCATGGCATGCGAGTCCGAACACACCGCCTCTGGACGCGTGGCTCTCACCTGATAGTGCAATCCTCTGAGGGAGAACTTTGGGGGCGCGCGAAAGTCGTCTATTGCCAGACGCTTCCGGCCAACACCTTTGCCCTCGGCATAGAGTTTGTGGCCCGGACAGGCGGATGGATTATAAGGTCATCAGAAACACGGCCGGTGGAGGAAAGAGCCTGAGAAAGCTGCATCGTCGCTGCGACAGACGTCTCCTGTGTGCGGTTGCCCACGGCAAAAGTTTTCTGTCGGGTACCAGGGCCGGTCGGGCAAAGATCCCGTTTGCTTCGCCGGCTGTCCCGTTTCAGTCCCGCAGAACAGAGTGAACGCTACGCAAAACAAGCACGCGGCGAGACCGCTTGATGCCTTCGGAGAAAACCATCGATCGCAACAGCTAGCCAAGGGCCTGAAACTCCCGAAGATTATGAAACGGAAGCAGCGCATCGCCCACTAGCCGAGTTGCCGCCTCACGGTGCTCTCGCCTCGGTGAACGGCGCGGGTCCCTTGCCGGGAAGACGTTAGCGGGGAAAGGTCGGCCTTGAGCATGTGCTTTATTAGGTGTTCCGGTTCCGTTCGGGCGAATCATCTTGGCGATCAATTCCGCCGCTAGATGGGTCAATTTTATAGCCGAGGAATGTTTCCCTTTTGAATCCATAAATATCGTGATACTCGATAACCATGTAGGCGCTCAGAAGCTCGCCGCGCTTTATGCAGCCCAAGCAAGTCAGGTCAAGACTCCTAGACTGCTCCTTGCCCACACCGAGTGGCCCGATAGGTCCAAAATTTCGGCCATCGCTCCGATTTGGACTGCCTAACATCGAACCCGGAGGGAGAATCTCTAGATGACCATATACGTTGTCTACCCAGGCGGGACTTCTGCCCTCATTCTTGCAGATCAACTTCACATTTGCGGTCACGCGTTCGACCGTGCCTTCGGCTTCACTCTTAGAGGCGCTCTGCACCACATGCAATACTGACTTTTCCGACCAGCCGAGCTCCGCCATTACCCAAGCACGCTCCGCATGAATAACATACTCGGCGCTTGTTTTGGCAGCAGCCGCATTATTCTGTGATGCCTCGACTTGTTTTTGGGAAATGCTTAGCTGAGCTAATGTTTCTCTGTGCTGTTTCCGACTGTCCAGTCTGTCCCAGACAAAGATGAGGATCAGTGCGATTCCTGCCAGCCAAATCGCCATGAACTCATGCGTTCTTAGCCAGTCCATGCAACACCTGCCGTGCTTGAATTGCGTCGGAAGAACGGGGACGCGATTATAGCAGCGATTGCTCCCGGTAGAGCCGCGCCACCGTGGCCGAGATTTTCCGCTCGCGGATTGGCCGATGCGCATGCGAGACCATCGACGTCCTGTTCCATAGCTCCCAAAACTGTCTCCCCGTCGCCGGAGCATGCCCCGGGTAGAGTTTTCACAATAGGGCAGAAGACCATCATGTTGTGGGTGCCAAGCCGATTTGCATGTATGCAAAGCCGCCCGCGTACCTTCTGGAAAGTTCTCCTTTCAACGCAGTTTACACGCTCGCCGGAAACTTGGCGGCACTCGAACCCGGCGAGAAAGTTGCCATCCTTGCAGTTCGGGAAACTCAACAAAGACTTGGGCGCTTGTCAGCCTTAGGCGGCCTGCCGGCATTAAATCATTGCCGGACTTGTCTGCCGCCTTGCAGCTCGTCATTATCCGGTTCTTGTGGCGGGGCTTGTCATTCTTCGTCCTGAGTAGGAGCGGAAGGTGAGAGAGAGGTGAGAGAGCTGTAAATTTAGTCAGAAATCGGAAAGCTGTTGTTAACTGTCGGGCTTACTTCGGTTCCCTGACGCTCAATCCTCCAATTTGCGCAAAGTGCCGTTTGTTGAACGTGGCGATCTGAGAGCTGCGCTCCACGACACTGCCCCGACTATCCGTCCTAAAACCTTTTTATCCTATGTCAGCATGCGTTCGAAGCACGATCTTCAGCGAGAGGGAAAACCTCATAGCAGTCAAATGCCACTCCTGCACAGATTGCGCCCTGGGGGGAAAGGCCCGGCTGGACATGAACAACATGACCCGTGCAGTGCCATTCCGCTGCGGGTTTGTGGCTGATTTCCTCCGGCATCGCAAAAACGAGATGCACGGGCGTGCCCTTTTGTAGCGGTAAATCTGTCGCAAAACATATCCCCCCCGCAGAGACATTCAAAGATTCCGCCGATCGCTCTGGCGCCGCGGATTTCGGAATCCGAACGCAGAGGGAGAGCTTGAAGTCGAATCGTGCAGCTAGCCGCCTTTCGATTGCCGTCATAGGAACGAAACATCTTCCTGAAGGACAAGGGAGCAGCAAGAGCCTGGGGATGGCGGAGGAAAAACCCCATTCTGCATACAGGTATTTACCTGCGGGCGAGGATTTTAACGAAATCCGTTTGCTTCCCGTGGAATCGCTCGTGGACCTGCTGTCTGGCATTACCAGGGCGATGGTCGGTGCTAAAATCTCGTCGCCGGGCTGATTCGGGCGGGATGACTTTGGTTGCAGAGAGAGAGCAGCGATAGTTCACACTCGTCAACAGAGGCCAAGACCGCGAACGCCAGAAAAGGAGAAATCCAGTGAGCCATCCATTACCGCGCAGAAGGTTTCTAACTCACGCAGGCGCAGCCGCGGGCTGGTCCGCTCTGCTTCAAGGAACCCCGTACAACGCGCTTCCATTGGGCCACGGCGTGTCTGCTTCCCCAGAAATGCCAGACCGCATCGTGGACATGCATGTGCATTTCGACGAGAAAAATCCCCATTTCATCGCCGACCTCCGGAAACTCTCCGACCGGCTGCATCTGACGGCCTGTGTGCTGACCCCTTTTTCCTACAGGAAAGTGGTGCTCGATGCGGCGAAACAGTATCCCGCCGAAATCATCCCCTTTGGCTCGGTGGACCTGGACGCGCCGGACGTAGTCAAGCAAGTGGAAGAACTGCACGCGATGGGTTACCGCGGTCTCGGTGAGCTAGAGTTTGTGAAGAAGCCGTACAACGACCCATCGTATTTCCCGGTGTACGAACTGGCCAACCGCTATGGCTGGATCGTTCTTTTCCATACCGGCATCGTGCTGCGAAGAAAATTTGATGAGCCAGAAGACGTGGCTTCCGGCCGCATGCGGCCGATTTACCTGGAAGAAATTGCCCGGCGATTTCCGAAAATCACCGTGCTGGGCGCGCACTGCGGCAATCCCGAATATGAGTGGGCCGCGGAAATCGCGAGGTGGAATCCCAATGTATTTTTCGACCTGAGTGGTTCCACGCTCACAAAAATGCAGGCGCGCCTCGCGGATTTCCAGAGGATTTTCTGGTGGTCGAACACGGACTGGCAGAGCCCGGAGTGGAAAGTAAAGCCCGCGGACAGCGACCCAAGCGCGTTCGCAAAAATCGTTTTCGGTTCGGACACAGGCTTGGGAGAAATCGAGTCGGTGGTGAAGCAATATCACGCCATGTTTGACGCATGCGCAGTTCCCCAACACACGCGCAAAATGATCATGGGCGGAACGTTGGCCAAAATGCTGGGGCTCTCCGATGGTCATTAAGATTTATGAAGACAAGGCCTCTCTGGGGTGGGCTGCGGCGGAGCAGGCCGCCGTTTCCCTCCGCAAGGCAATACAGGAAAGCGGCCGGGCGCGAATCATTGCCGCGACGGGCGCCTCGCAGTTCGAGTTTCTTGACGCTCTGACCGCTATGCCCGGCATCGAGTGGCCGCGCGTTGAGATGTTTCACCTGGATGAATACATCGGCCTGCCAGCGTCTCATCCCGCCAGCTTTCGGAAATACCTCCTCGAGCGTTTGATTGGGAAAACTAAAATTAACAAGTATCACTTTCTTGAGGGTGACGGAGATGTTTCGAAGACGGTTCGCAAAGTCGCGGAGGAGTTGACCGCAGCAGCGATTGACGTCGCCTTTGTCGGAATCGGCGAGAATGGCCATCTGGCGTTCAATGACCCGCCGGCGGATTTCCAAACCGAAGAACCCTATCTCATCGTTGACCTGGATGAGGCCTGCCGCCGCCAGCAGGTGGGAGAGTCCTGGTTCGCGGACCTCTCGGACGTTCCCAAGCGGGCGATTTCCATGTCCGTGCGCCAGATCTTGAAGTCGAAGGAAATCCTTGCAGTCGTTCCCGAGGCACGAAAAGCGCAGGCAGTAAAGTCCTGCTTCGAAGGCGAAGTCAGCCCGCTGGCGCCGGCGTCCATCCTGCGCACGCACGCGCACACGACGGTTTTCCTCGATAAACATTCCTCCGCTCTGTTGAGCCCGGAAAAAAGAAAGGCCTTCGCTTAGGCACATATACCAGGCAATCGCGGTAGGGCGGCGGCTTGCGATGTCTGGCATGGAAGGTGGTCAGAGCGCGGTGCGCACGGCATGATCGGTGATGACAGCCCCAAGCAGCGGCCCATTCCGCACTTGCGCTGGTGGATTGCGGCGCTGTTGTTTGCCTCCACGGTCATCAATTACATTGACCGGCAGACGCTTTCCTTGCTCGCGCCGTATCTCAAGCAAGACTACCACTGGACCAACACCGACTACGCCAACCTGGTGATCGCCTTCCGCGTGGCCTATTCCATCGGTCAGACACTCTGCGGAAGGTTGATGGATCGCATCGGCACGAGGCGCGGGTTGAGTGTTTCCGTGCTGTGGTACTCCCTCGTTTCGATCCTCACCCCGCTAGCCCGGGGCTTCTATAGCTTTCCGAGTGGTTTCCGAAGCGTGAGCGAGGGTTGGCTACCGCGCTGTTTGACAGCGGATCGTCAGTCGGCAGCGCCATCGCCCCTTTCCTCGTGTTGACCGTGTACTCTCGTTGGGGATGGCGTCCGGCGTTCGTCCTTCCGGGACTGCTTGGTTTCCTCTGGCTTATCGTCTGGCGGCGCGCGTACCACCCGCCACAGCAACATCCGCGCGTCAGCGAAGCCGAACGCCAAATGATTCTTGGCGATGTCTATGCCCCCGGTGTGAAAACCGGTGGGCCGAAGCCGGGATGGGCTGCGCTCCTCACTCTGCCTCAGACCTGGGGAACGATTGTCGCCAAGGCGCTGACGGACCCGGTGTGGTTCTTCGTCACGGATTGGTTTCCCATCTATCTGGAGGCTAAAGGCATTCCTTTGCAGAGCAGCCTACTGGCTATATGGGTTCCGTTTATCTCGAGCGATTTGGGAAATTTCTTCGGTGGGGCCGCTTCCGGCTATCTGATTAAGCGCGGATGGTCCCTTGGGGCTGCGCGAAAGGCTCTGGTGGTATTTGGCGGCTTCGGAGTGCTTCTGCTCATTCCCACGGTTTTCACTTTCAACTTGTGGGCGATTGTGGCGTTCTTTTCGCTGGCCACTTTTTCCTACGCTGCGTTTTCGACCATTGCCAACGTGTTGCCTTCGGACCTTTTTTTCAGCGAGTCGGTTGCCTCCGCGAGCGGCATGAGCGGAACCGGCGCGGGGATCGGCACGATCATCGCGTTCGAGCTGATCGGGTACTTCTCCGATGCGCACCAAGCGGCACCCGCGCATTCCTTTGACCCGATCGTGATCGTTGCCGGCATGTTTCCTTTCGTCGCCATGATTCTCGTGTTGCTTCTCGTCCGCAACACCCGGGCAACGGAGGAGGGACTGGTCCGGCGGATTTAAGGATTCGCCCCGGTCCGCTTCTCAAAAAGGAAGCTGCGAATTCGCGCGTGTTGCGTTACTGTTTTCCTGTGTACGCGCCGACTGCAAGTCAAGGATGGAGCCTATGGACAGCTCAAACGATAAGCTTAACCGGAGAGAGTTCCTGCAGAAAGGAGCCGCAGTGGCGGCGGGAAGTGCGGCACTGAACACCACGGCACTTTCCTACTCGCGCATTGCCGGAGCCAACGAGCGGATCTCGCTGGGGCACATCGGCATCGGAAACCGTGGCGGGGAATTGGACGGAATTGTGGCGCTGCTCAAAGACACAAAAAATGTGGAGGTCTCGGCCGTTTGCGACTTGTGGACTCACAACCTCGAGCGCGCCGTCGCCGCCAATCAAAAATACTACGGCAAGGCGCCGCGCGCCCTTAAGCACCCCCAGCAGTTGCTGGCGCTCAAGGACGTGGACGCGGTAATGATATCCACTCCTGAACATTCGCATTCGCCGATCCTGAAACTGACAGCCGAAGCGGGCAAAGACGCTTACTGCGAAAAGCCCATGGGTAACGTTCTCGAAGAGGTCAAGGCCGCCCGCGATGCCGTTCTTGCGCGGAATCTCATCGCCCAGGTTGGCACGCAACACCGCAGCGAGCCCTATCAGATTGCCGCTCGTGACCTGATTCGCTCCGGCGTCCTCGGAGACGTCAGCAAGTATGAGATTGAATGGAACTATCACGGGCCTCGCTGGCGCGGGCGTCCCGAAGTGAAGATGATCCGCGAACAGGATGCCGACTGGCGCGCCTGGCTGATGACCAAACCTCTCAGGCCCTTCGATCCGCAGCTCTATTTCGAGTTTCGCCTCTACAAAGAGTTTTCCAGCGGCATTGCGGACCAGTGGATGAGCCACGGCATTGACCTCTGCCACTTCTTCATGGACGTCGACGACCCACACTCCGTCGTCGCAAACGGCGGCATTTTTGCCTGGCATGACGGCAGGGAGAATCCGGATACCTTCCAGGCACTTTTCACTTACGCGAACGGCTTCCTGGTGAGCTATGCGACGAGTTTTGGCAACGACGCGCCTAGCTTTACTCGGATCATGGGAAAGAATGCTACGATGATCAACACGGGAGGTGAGGGCAGCCCGCGCTGGCAGATCGTGGAAGAGAAGGGCAACCACGAAGATGACTTGAATGTCGACTCCCAGCGGGCCGTTAAAGACGTACTGCTTCCCGGAGATACGGCGCTTCCTGCCACGGGGATTGGCGATGAGGATCCCTCGCACATGACCAACTGGCTCGATTGCTTGCGCACCCGCAAGCCACCCAATGCGACGGTGAATCACGGATTTGCGCACGCGGTGGCTTGCATGATGGCCACGCGTGCCTATTGGTCCGGGAAGAGAATTTACTGGGATCCCAAGACCGAAGCGATCCTCGACGAAGCCCCAAAATAGCGCAGCCGGTCGAAGCGACAGAGATATAATCCGTCCGGTGGAAATGGCGTGTGACAACCGGTGAGTCCAATGCTTTTCATACACTTTGTGCGTTACGGTCCGCGGCTCGCCTACCTACTAACGGTAGCGTCGCTTCTAGCTTTGCCGGGGCGGGCACAGAATCAACCTGTGCGCGTCATCGCTTTCGGGGCACATCCTGACGATTGCGATCTCGGCGCCGGAGGCATCGCTGCTAAGTATGCCGCGCGCGGCGACAAGGTGAAGTTTGTGTCGCTAACCAATGGCGATGCCGGGCACCAGTCGCTGGGTGGCGAGGAACTTGCCAAGCGCCGTAGAGCCGAAGCACTGGAGGCTGGCCGACGCATCGGCATTGCGTACGAAGTGCTCGCTAATCACGACGGCAAGCTCTTGCCCACCTTGGAAGTGCGCGAGCAGGTCATCCGCGAGATCCGCCGGTGGAACGCGGACCTAGTCATTGCGCCTCGCCCGAATGATTATCATCCGGACCATCGGTACACTGGCGTCTTAGTGCAGGACGCCTCCTACATGGTGATCGTGCCGGATTTGGTGACGGATACGCCGGCGCTCAAGCGTAATCCCGTCTTCCTTTACTTTAGCGACCGGTTCACGCGTCCGGAGCCTTTTCGCGCGGACCTCGTGGTGTCGATTGACGATGTATTCGAGAAAAAGATCAATATGCTGGACGCGCATGTGTCGCAGTTCTATGAGTGGTTGCCGTGGACCGAAGGACAGCTCGAGCAAGTGCCGAAGGACCCGGGAGAGCGCAAGAAATGGCTGGCCGCGGGGCCGTTGGCAACGAGAAAAATGCAGCCGGAATGGCGGGAGGCGTTAGAGAAACGGTACGGCGCGCAAGCGGATCGTATTCAGCACGCGGAAGCTTTTGAGATCACCGAATACGGGCATCAACCGAGCGAGGACGAGATTCGTAAGCTCTTCCCATTTTTTCCTGACCGGTGACACTGTCCTTGCGGTTGACTTGCTCCCCGGAGTTCTGCTCGACAAGGTTCTGCTGAACAGATCCAGGGATGCGGGGCGTACTTTGCCTGACGCTAGGCAGTGTTGCCTGCATCGGTCCCGTCGTAGCTTCGATAACCCAGGGCAACGGGCGTGACGGTTTGTGGAACGCGGTTAACGTTGAAAGTGTGAGGCTCGAGCGTCCAGGCAACGAGACTGGATCGCACCCTGCCAGACGAACCCCTGGGTAAGCCCGGATCCCTCCCTTTCGGCCGACGCAATGCCACCTGCGCCAAGTTCCATCACATGAGCGACACACTCTAAAAGACAGCCATTGCGGTCGTCGGGCGACCACAGGCGTCCAAATCCTTTGCGCCAAAGCGAATTACACAAATCGCAACTGGACAGTCACGCGCCCGCAATAAACCCCCACTAAGCTGCCGGACGCGATTGCCGCCCAAGGTAATCCGGAGAGGTGAAATTCAGCATGAGCACAGACCGTCGAGAATTCTTGAAGCTACTGTCCACCGCGGCAGCTGCTGCTGCTTTTCCCGCACCTATCAGCCGCGCTCTTGCGCTTCCGGCGAATAACCGCACCGGCACCATCAATGACGTCGAGCACATTGTCTTCGTGATGCAAGAGAACCGTTCGTTCGATCACTACTTTGGCACCCTGCGCGGCGTGCGCGGCTTCGGAGACCCGCGAGCGGTCAAGCTTCCCACCGGTAAAAGCGTCTTTCATCAGCCGGACCCCCAGAATTCCGATGGCTACGTGCTGCCCTTCCGTCCCGATGCCGCCCATCTGGGTCTGCAGTTCCTCGAGGACACGCCGCACGACTGGACCGGCACGCACGCCGCGTGGAACGGCGGAGCCTACGACCAGTGGGTGCCGCAAAAGGGCGCGACCTCCATGGCGCATCTGACTCGCCAAGATATTCCGTTCCACTATGCGCTTGCCGACGCGTTTACGGTGTGCGACGCCTACTACTGCTCGTTGCTCGGCCCGACCGACCCGAACCGGTATCACATGTGGACCGGATGGGTCGGCAATGACGGAAGCGGGGGCGGCCCGGTCATCGACAATGCCGAGCTCGGCTACGGCTGGTCGACCTACCCCGAGCGGCTGGAAGAGGCGGGAATCTCTTGGAAAATCTATCAAGACGCTGGCGACGGACTCGATGCGGCCGATTATTGGGGCTGGACCGGCAATGCCTACATCGGAAACTACGGGGACAATTCTCTGCTGTATTTCTTCCAGTATCAAAACGCACCGGACACGAGCCCGCTGGCGGAAAAAGCGCGAACGGGCACCAATATTTTGAAGAGCGGAACGCTGTTCGACATCTTCCGCAATGACGTCCTCAACAATCGGTTGCCGCAAGTCTCCTGGATTGTCGCGCCGGAAGCGTATACGGAGCACGGGAACTGGCCTTCCAACTACGGCGCTTGGTACGTTTCGCTGATGCTCGATGCGCTGACCGCCAACCCCGAGGCGTGGAGCAAGACGGTCTTTTTCTACCTGTTCGACGAAAACGACGGCTTCTTCGACCACATCGTTCCGCCCACCCCGCCTCGGTCGAGAGCCGAGGGCATCTCGACGGTGGGCACGACTAACGAATTGTTCGAAGGAGCCCCGAATTATCCCCTCTCCAGGTTCCCCGCCGGGCCGTACGGGCTTGGCGTGCGTGTGCCGATGATCGTCATCTCGCCTTGGACCAAGGGTGGCTGGGTCGATTCCCAGGTGTTTGATCACACCTCGCTGATCCGCTTTGTGGAACGCCGCTTTGGCGTTTTGGAGCCGAACATTACGCCATGGCGCCGGGCCGTAGCCGGCGACCTCACTTCGGCATTCAACTTTGCGTCACCGAATGACGCCGTTGTGACTTTGCCCAGCACGGCTTCCTATCCGCCGCTACCGCAAGACGTGGCTGCCGGCGTGCGTTTACCCGATTACGTGCCCACTCCGCCAGCGAACCAGGCGCTGCCCCAGCAGGAGCCCGGCACACGCCCGGCACGCGCGTTGCCGTATGAGCTGCACGTCGATGGCGAAGTAAGCGCTTCCGTCATGCAACTTTTCTTTCGGAACACCGGCCAAGCCGCAGCGGTCTTTCAAGCACGGTCGGGCGACGGGCAGACGGGGCCGTGGACTTACACGGTCGGCGCTCGCGACCAAGCGTCAGACCACTTGGCGGCCACCCGCTTTTCCTACGACTGGGTGGTGTACGGCCCGAACGGCTTCCTGCGCACTTTCGCGGGCAGCCTTGGGGCGGACAGTGCCAAGCTCACGGTCAAGACCAGTTACGACCGGAATTCGGGCGGTGTCGCCCTGGTGATTCAAAACCAGGGCTCAATCTCAGAGAGAGTGAGCGTCTTTGACGCGTACTCCGGCAAAACGCATACGCGCGCGCTCGCGCCGCACGGAAGCGCAACATTTGTGAGCGAGCTCGAAGAATCATCCGGCTGGTACGACTTCCGCGTAACGGTCGAGTCCGATGCGAGCTTCGAGAGGCAATCGGCAGGACACGTCGAAACGGGCAAACCCGGCGTGACCGACCCGGCGATCGCCGGCGGCGTGCCGGAGTCCGCCAGGGTAGCCTGAAGGCAGTTCAATCGCAAAGCTGCGCCCGGCCTCTGCAAGCAGAGCAGGAGGAGGCCGGGCGTTTTCTTAGCAACTCACCGAAACTCGACGTCGGGCTCGATGCCACCAAGCCATGGGGCCGAGTTCCCAGGGCTTGGTGTCTCGATTGAGCGAGCAGCGGCGGCGGGCACAGGCTCAGTGGCCGCCGAACAGGTCCGACATTACGGCAACGTTCGGATCGCAAGCATGGTTCAGGCAGGGAAGCCCCAATGCTGCCTCGATGGACTTCAGCAAAGAGAAGTTGGTGTAAAAGGCATTGCTTTTCACGCCATTTTCGCCCTCGCGGTTGATCTCCACGGTGAGGACGACGTTGTTCTGGTTCTGAGGCGGAAACACACCGTTGGTGTTGTTGAGCAATCCACTGTAGTCGTTTTCATCCCAAACGATGACAATCGCGTTTCGCCCTTCGTTCCAGACTGGCGACGCTTTGATGCCCTCGACCAGCCGCTCGATGGTGACGTCGCCCTGCTGAATCAAACCCGGATTCAGGCCCGCGGTGGTTCCCACCGTCGCACTGCCTGGTGGGAGACCCGGGTCAAAAGCGCAGAAGGCGTCACCGTTCCCGCGGCCGTGTTGATCGTCGCATTGATTCGGCACGATGAAGGAGAATGACGGGACATTTCCTGTCGCCAGATCAGCATAGAGACCGCGGGGCCCGTCGAAGCCGACCACGTTATTCAGACTATGCTCCGACGAATAACCCTCCTGCACGTTCTTGAAATAAGCGAAGGGGTTGTGCTTCACCGCATAGGCCTGAACCACGTCAGCCGTCGATCGCGGCGCGAGATCTGTGAAGTCGGTCAGATTGCTTACGGTGCCGTTGGAACAACAGCGGGGAAATGGTTCCGATCGCGCGGATGCTAGGAGACCATTGTTGCTGCACGGTTACGGCAAGGCTTGGCGGAGGTAAACTTTGGGCTGACAGGCTCTAAACCCGAACGGCGCCTCCGCCACCCCGATCACTCGTCGTCGGAATCAGCAAACTGCCTTTACTTTCCTGGTTGAGCTGCATCCACCTGGAGGCGTCTGTGGTGCAAAGGGAAGAGCAGGAAGATCCCTGCAGGCTTGTCGACCGACCCTCACCGAAATGCCGGATGGCCCGACCAGGACGCTCTAGCAAAGAGTGCCGAAACCCTGGTTTGGTGCGCGATCCCGGACTCTCACTTCACTCGCTTCGCGTGTTGGTCGGCTCCGCCTTGGTGAAGAATCAGCTCTGTGGCGTGGCCATGGCCATCCGTTACGAACGTGATCTGGGCATCGACGACCTTGGCGACAAAATCATGATCGCCTTCGGGGAATATTTCGACCCATCCCTGCCCGGTTGCCTGGGTCATGAAATGATCGCCATCCCGCGTGACCTTTAAGACGAAGTTCGGCGCCAATTGATAGCTGCCCACGTAGCCGTCGAATATTTTCGGATCGATCTTCGCCGCCGGGCGCTCCGAGGCCAGCACCACGCTTCCGCCGTCAGCGAGGATATGCAGATTCGCCGCAATCTCCTGAGGCGCCGATCCGTTGACATTCGCGAGGACGACTACCGTGAGCTTGTCGTCGGGATAGTAGGCCAACATCGTATTGAAGCCTTCGATTCCGCCTCCGTGCGCAATTTCTTCGTGGCCATTAACGGAGCCTATGCCCAGGCCAAGTCCGTAGTCGTTTTTGAATGGCGTGGTCATCTTCTTCAAAGAAGCGGGCGAAAGCAGCTTTCCTCCGAATAGGCCCTGTTCCCAGCGCAGCAGATCTTCGGTGGTCGAATAGAGCCCGCCAGCGGAGAGTGGAATCGTCATATCGATGTAGCCCGCGTTAACTAGTCCGTCTTTGTTCGGAGCGTATCCCGACGCCCGATTCGGAATGACCGTGGAGTTGGAGTCGTAGCCCGAGTCCACCATGCCCAGCGGCTTGAAGATGTTATCCTGCAGGAACTGGGCATAGCTTTCGCCGCTGATCTTCTCAATCAGGTATCCGAGAAGGACGTATCCCGAGTTGCTGTAACTCCATCGCTCGCCCGGCTGGAAATCCAGCGGTTTGTCACGGAAGCGCGTGACGAGCTCCTCGGGCGTCGCAGAGAAGGGTTCGAGCTTGCGGTAATCGGAGAAGCTCGTGAAGTTCGGGATTCCGGAGGTGTGCGTCAGCAAGTTAAAGATGGTGATCCGGTCCCAGACCGCCGGAGCGTCCGGCATGTATTTCTTGACCGGATCGTCCACCTTCAGTTTTCCCCGTTCCTCGAGGAGCAGAATGGATGCCGCAGTGAACTGTTTCGTGATCGATCCCAACCGAAATTTCGTTTTCGGAGAGTCCGGAATATTCCACTCAAGATTGGCGAAGCCATAGCCCTTATCGAGCAAGACCTCGTTTTCGCGAGCAACGAGCACAGCTCCCATGAACTGTTTATCCTTAACGAAGGATTGAACCACCTGTTCCATGCGAGCAAGGTTTGGTGCCGGCGCCGACTTCCTTTCCGATTGACTCGAGCCAGCAGACTTGCGGGCATATTCCCGGCTTGCAGTTCTCGCGGCTACGAGCAATGTCGCTGAAGCACATACGAGTACAAGAATGGACCGTTTCATGGCTCCCCATCCGACCTTTAAGGTTAGTTCATTCTACCCGTCCAAGGCGGAGACAAAGGCTAGATCTGTCGAGGACGCAACCTTCTGTGCACCTCCTGAGTCGAAGGGGTTCGATGCATTCTTGAATGCTCGTCACCGAAGTTGGTGCCGGGACAAACCCCATGGGGAGTAACGTATGATTCCGGTGAGGTATCCGTGCTCGGCGACGCGCAGATCAGCCAATTCATCTATGAAGGCTTCCTGAAAATCCAGGAGGCCTTTCCGCGTGAGCTTGCCGCCGAGAGCCGCTCCATTTTGTGGCGGGACACCGGTTGTGAGGAGGCCGACCCAAGGACCTGGACGAAGCCCGTGATCCGCCTAGGCATGTATGCACAAAAACCATTTGCGACGGCCGCGAATACGCCGGTCCTGCACCAAGCGTTCGATCAGCTTGTCGGTCCAGGCCGATGGCGTGCTCGCAGCGATCTCGGAACGTTCCCAATTCGTTTTCCGTCGCCTGACGACCCGGGAGACGCAGGCTGGCACGTTGACAACAGTTTCCCGCATGATTCGAGCGATACCGGTGATTTTCTGAATTGGCGCATCAACGTGGTTTCGAAAGGAAGAGCCCTGCTCATGCTGTTTCTTTTCTCCGATGTCGGCGAAAATGACGCTCCGACTCGCATTCGAGTCGGTTCGCATCTTGATGTCGCAAGGATTCTTGCTCCCCTGGGCGAGAACGGCTTGTCTTCGAGAGAACTGGCCGCCCAGGAAGGCTTTGCTAAAACCGCTTCGCGGCACGAGGTAGCGGCCACAGGCGACGCAGGCACGGTCTACCTATGCCATCCGTTTTTGGTGCATGCCGCTCAAGAGCATCACGGCTTCCACGCGCGGTTTCTTGCACAGCCACCACTTCTGCCGGCCGAACCGTTTCTTCTCCATCGTATAGATGGGGCATACTCTCCGGTCGAACAAGCCATCCGAATCGCGCTTGATATTGCTTGAGTTCAGCCTGACGACTGTAGTCTTCGCGCTGCATGCCAAGAAGGGAACCCAAGGGATCGAGCTCGGATCGGACCCGAGGAGTGGTGTTCTGGAACGCGAGCCGCCGTCTCAGTTCCGAAACGGCGGCTCAACGAGAGCTGCCAACGGGCAGTTAGTCTGGCAGAGATAAGTGCGGCTACGGGTAACGCTGCCGGATTTTCACCGTGCGATCAAGTTCATCGGAGACTTCCAGAATTTTCAGCTGCAGATCCTTGTCGAGCGTCTCCGTGCGCAGAAATGCGTGAACCTGTGCTTGAGCTTCGGCGGACTGTTGACCTCCGATAAACGCGTTGAGCCAGCCCAGGAGAAAAAAGATTTTGCGTTCCCGCTTGATCTGCGGCAGGGCTTCGAGCGCCGGTTTCAGAAAGGGCAGCGTCAACTCGGACTGGTTCCAGTAATTAAACGATCCCAGGCTCTGCTCGATCCAGTCTTCCGGGCGAGAAGAAACCTTCAGATAATCGGTGAAATAGCGTTGCTTGGAAGGGCGTTCCGGCCGCGCGGCTTCGGCCACGTAGGCGTACTTCTGGCCATCGCCGGTGTTGTCGCGCTTCTGTTCGGAGGCGAAGAAAGCTTGAGCTTCCGGATCATTCAGAGCAATGAGCGCAGTGAGGATCGTCCAGCGATCCAGGGGGCGAAGTTCTACACCCGGAACGGCGAGCTTTCCAGCTAGAAGGTTTTTCAGTTCTGCACGTCCCGGCTCGCTCTCGGTGATGGCGCGGAGGCCGCGAAACCAAATGATGCGCAAGTCCTGATTGGGAGAATGAAGCATCTGGTCCGAAGCCAGCATCTCCGCCCTGGGGACCATTTCCGCACGCACCGTCGGGTTGACGTAACGGTGCATGCCGGCAGCGACGTGGCCGACGAGACTCTGCGCCAACGATTCGTCGCTTTCTGTGGGAAGGAGGCGTAGCGCGAGTTCCAAAAAATCACCGGGGCCAAGTTCCGCTTCACGGACGGAATCCCACAACGATCCCCAAAGCAAGGTTCGCTCGAAAACAGCGGAGATTCCGCCCAGCTGCTCCATGACGGCTTTGCGGCTGCGATCGTCGAGAAGGAAGCGGCCGTAAGCATAGTCCCGATCGTTGAGGAATACATATTGCGGACAGGGTTTCGCGATGGCTACCTCGAGTTCGGCCCTCTGTGAATTCAGTTCCGCGCGCAGACGAATTGCGTCCCGGTCGGGGTAAGCGAGCAGGATTTGCATGCCCACGGGCCAAACACCGCCCTCTCCGAGTACATCCTTTTGCGTCAACGAAAAGTGGTTTATCCGGTTTTGCGCATCGCACGACCAGGAAACATCCACCTGCGGCATGCCGCGGTGACGAATCCACATGGCCGCCCAATCCTGAAGCGGCTTTCCGGAAACATGCTCGAACGCGCGTACAAGATCGCTCCATTCCGCACTGGCGTACGCATGCTCGGTGAGATAGAGGCGCAAGCCCTCCCGGAAATGATCTTCCCCGAGGACAAAGGCGAGCTGGTTGAGAACCCCGGGAGCTTTGGAATAAACGATCGCGCCGTAGGCGGATTTCGCGTCTTTGAGATTGGCGATGTCCTGATAGATGGGTGTTGTGCCCTTGGTCGAATCGATCCCATAAGCGGCCGGTTTGATGGATTGATAGAAGCGCTTCCAGATGTTCTCGTTCGGCTTTATCGAGGCCAGCGTCTGATAAGCCATGTACTGCGCGAAACCCTCCTTCAGCCACAGGTCGTCAAACCAGCGCATGGTGGTGAAGTCGCCGAACCATTGGTGTGTCAGCTCATGAAGCACAAGGATGTCGCGATTGAGGTGGTCGCTGTGCGTCGGCGCCGCCCGGAAGAGAACCGATTCCTCTCGCAGAAAAGTTGCTCCGGCGTGTTCCATTCCGCCATAGGCAAAACCGGGAATGAGCACCATGTCATACTTGGGAAACGGGAAAGGCTCGGCGAAGAAGCGGGAAAGATAATCGATTCCTTGGGCCGCGATTTGCTGCACTTCCGGCGCCTCCTCTTCCGCCTTCTTGAATTTGGACTGCCGGACATACAATCCAGGCAGGCTAGGTGTTTCATGCACTTTGCGAAAAGGCCCCGCAGCAAAGGCAAACAGATAGGTGCTGATGGGGCGTGTTTCGGAAAAAACGGTAAGGCGCCGGCCGGGACCAGCTTGGGATTGCGATTCGATCGCCGTATTGGAAACGGCCGTCCAATTTTCCGGCGCGGTCAGTTCGAGCCGAAAGCGGCCTTTCAAATCGGGCTGGTCAAAACAGGGAAAGGCCATCTCGGCGTCCATGGGGACAAACAGAGTGTAGACGTACTCGGTGCTGTCGTCTTTGTCTTCAAAGCGAATGATGGCTCTCCCCGCCGTCGCGACCGGCGCGGTGAAATCCATGTTGAGAGTATTTTCACCCCGATGAATGGTGTTTGCCGGCAACTTGATGTGGCCGTTGTCGATCTTTGCCGGAACCGGCGCGCCATTGACGGTCAGGTTGGTGACGCTTCCTTCGCGGAAGTCGATCAGAATCACCTCGGAAGAACTGGCACGAAACTTAAGGTCCTCATGACCGGATGCGGAGGAAGCGTGCGGGATAAGCGTGAAGCGGAGATCATAGCGCAGGTCTGATATCTCGGCGGCGCGCTGGCGGGCGAGATCCCGTGGGATGCCCTCGGGCGGTGCGGCCATCAAATGGTTCGCAGCCAACAGGGCGAAGGCGGCAAGAATCATGCGCATCGCGGGAAGAAATTTACACGAACACAAGCTCCTGAGGGAAGACCGGAGAGGGCAAGGGCAGCCAGCCTGCTCGATTTTTCCGCGCAACTTAAGCCAGAATAACGTTATGATAGGGCCCGCCAGAGAGCGGAGCCAGGAGGTGATGGCCTTGCATGCGAAGAAACCGAGCCGCGTGAGTTCTGGATTTCTCGCGGCGCTGCTCTTCGTTGTCTTGATCCTGGTCATGGCCATCTTCGAGCGCGGGCGTTCCCTGGCGCTGGCCGAGACGCCATCGGTGCATGGTCCGTGGATGGACAAAACGCTCTCGCCGGACCGCCGCGCGGATCTTGTGCTCCAAGAAATGACCCTGGATGAGAAGATCGCTTTGCTCCACGGAAACGGCATGCCCGGATGGCCGAGAGCCGTACCTCACGCAAACCCATACCTTGGCAACGGTGGTGCGGGTTTTGTGCTCGGGGTCCAGCGGCTGGGAATCCCGATCATCCAGATGAGCGACGCTGCGTACGGCGTGCGCAGCAGCGGTGAGAACGGCCGCTACTCGACGGCCCTGCCGTCCAACGTTGCCGCGGCGGCAAGCTGGGACGTGCAGGCAGCCTGCGCCTACGGTGCGCTGATCGGGCGCGAATTGCGCGCCCAGGGCTACAACATGTCGCTCGGCGGCGGCGTGAACTTGACTCGCGACCCGCGCAACGGCCGGACGTTTGAATACATGGGCGAGGATCCGGTCCTCGCGGGGACGCTCGTGGGCAACCGCGTGAAATGCGAGCAAGCCCAGCATGTGATCGGCGACATGAAACACTACGCTTTGAATGACCAGGAAAGCGGGCGCAATGAAGTGAACGCGATCATCGGCAAGCGCGCCATGCGCGAGAGCGACCTGCTGGCCTTCCAGATTGGAATCGGCATTGCCGACCCTGCGGCGGTGATGTGCTCCTACAACGCGGTCAACGGTGACTACGCCTGCGAAAACAAATACCTGTTGACCGACGTTCTAAAGAAGGATTGGAACTTCAAAGGCTTCGTGGTTTCCGACTGGGGCGGCACGCACAGCACGGAAAAGGCCTCCGCCGCGGGACTCGATCACGAAGAGCCGATGGACGATTTCTTTGGAGACAAATTCAAGCAGACGGTGGAAGCGGGCAAAATTCCTACTGCCGAGTTGGACGACCACGTGCACCGAATTCTGCGTTCGGAGTTTGCGAGCGGTATTGTCGACGATCCGGTCAAAAAGAGTGTGGTGGACGTCGAAGGCGGCTTGGAAATCTCGCGCCACATCGCGGAGCAAAGCATCGTGCTGTTGAAGAATGACCGGGGGATATTGCCGCTCGATCGCGCAAAGCTGCATTCCATAGCCGTGATCGGGCCGAACGCAGATACCAGCATGATTTCCGGCGGCGGTTCGGCGCAGGTGGATCCTCCCGGACACGGCGCAACCAAATGGAAAGAGCACGTTTGGTTTCCGTCCTCGCCGCTGAAAGCCATCGCTAGAAAAACTCCGGGAGCAACCGTGGAGTTCGACTCGGGCGCGGACCCTGCCTACGCGGCAGCGTTGGCGAAGAGGTCGGATGTGGCCATTGTCTTTGCCTATCAGTGGACGAGCGAGGACATGGACCTGCCGAATCTATCTCTGCCGGAAAATCAGGATGCGATGATTGAGCAAGTGGCCGCCGCCAATCCGCAGACCATCGTCGTGCTCGAAACCGGTACCGCGGTCACCATGCCGTGGCTCAACGCCGTGCGCGGGGTTTTGGAGGCGTGGTACACCGGCAGCCAGGGCGCCGATGCGGTCGCGAACATTCTGTTCGGCGAAGTGAATCCCACGGCAAAGCTGCCTATGACGTTCCCGCGCAGCGAGGCGGATCTGCCGCATCCGCAACTCGCGACGCCGCCGCCGGAAGAGCGCGGGCGCAGAAGATCCGGCGAAGCCAAGCCGACCTTTGAAGTTCATTACGACGAAGGTTTGAAGGTCGGCTACAAATGGTACGACGCTGCGAACAAGCCGGTGCTTTTCCCGTTCGGCTTCGGACTATCCTACACGACGTTTGGCTACTCAGGGTTGCGAGTGAGTACCGGCAGCGAAACGACCATCGGCTTCACCGTGAAAAACACCGGCAGCCGCGCGGGAGAGGAAGTCGCCGAAGTGTACGCGACGCTCCCGGCGAGCGCCGGCGAACCTCCGAAACGGCTGGTCGGCTGGGACAAAGTGCACCTGAATGCAGGCGAGAGCAAGGAAGTGAGCGTGCCGGTGAAAACCTTTTATCTTTCCATCTACGACGAAGCTTCGGATAGCTGGAAGCTTGTGCCCGGCACCTACAAGTTCATGGTGGGTGGTTCATCGCAAAGTCTACCGCTCGTGGAAAACGTCAACCTGAAATAGACCTTGGCGCCCGGAGAGGCGCGCGGCGTTGGAAAAAAGCAAGCCGACGGGTTTCAAGCAGGCCTCACTTGTCCGCCAGGGACACGCAACTTCTGGTCCAAATTCGGGCTATCTCGGATGGCGTTCCGTTTCGCTGCCGCCGACACCCAGGCACAGGGCGGCGCCGCCGGCAATTCCGGATTCTTCGCCATAACGCGCCGGAACCATCGGAATTTCCAGGCATCGCTTGTTCAAGCTCCATCGAGGAAGTTGCTCGCGGATTTTTTTGAAAAAGGGACCGAGCATGGCGGCTGCGCCGCCTCCGATGATGATGACGTCGGGCTCCAGCAAATCCACGATGTTGCCAAGCCAGATGGTGAGCACTTCGACCGTCTCGAGCAGGATTTCCCTCGCCAGCCAGTCGCCCGCTGCGTACGCCCGCCCGACCATCTCGCTCGTAACCGCTTCCATTTTTCCGCCAGCTAGTTCGAGCATGGCGGATTGCCGCCCGGTAGCTTCGGCGAGCCGCGCCCGGGCTTTTTTTGCGATGGCGGTGCCGGAGGCCAGCGCTTCGATGCATCCCTTCTTGCCGCATCCGCAGACCGGCCCGTGGTAATCGATGACCATGTGCCCTGCTTCGTCCGCGGCACCGGTGCGCCCGTGGTAGATGCGTCCGTCAAAAAGGATTCCCGCGCCGATGCCCGTGCCAATGCAGGCGTAAAAAACATTGCGATAACCGCGGCCCGCTCCCCAGAGCGCCTCCGCGAGTCCCGCGGACTTTGCGTCATTGTCGAGCTTCACCGAGCCGTTGTAGCGGCGCGCGATTTCCGCAGCAAGCGGATAATTGCGCCAGCAGGTCACGTTGGGAGGATTCAGCACGACGCCGGTGTGAGGATCGAGCGGTCCGGGAGCGCAAATGCCGATAGGCCGCCGAGCGGCGTTCTTGTCCGGCGCGAGCTTCAGCAGTTCGTCAATCGCGGAGGTCACGGCAGCAAGTCCTTCCTCTGCCGTACCATGGGAGTTCATCGGCACGCGGGTATGCTGGCGGATTTGGCCGTGCGCGTCGACGAATCCCGCAGCCACTTTCGTGCCGCCCACATCCACGCCGATGGCCCAGGCGCTGCCTCCCTGTTGGGTCATGGTCATCAGTAGTGGATCAATCCGCTAATGTTTTGCATAGCGCACACTGTTCGGCTTCGACCCGCTTAGGGCGAAAAAGAGAATATAGAGGTAGCAGAAGGCCGCCGCAATCAGCGCGTAGTGAATGCCCTGGCCCCAGCTGGTCTCCCCCTGGATCATCCCCGCATAGAAGCGATGGTTAAGGAGATCGCCCACTTTCCCCACCAACCAAGGAATCACCGCTCCGCCCACAATGGCCATATTCAAAATGCCTGAGCCATCACCGGTCAGCGGCCCCAACTCATCGATTCCCATGGTGAAGATGCAGGGGAACATGATGGAGTTGAACAGTCCGACAGACAGAATCGTCCACATCGCGACATGTCCGTTAGTGAAGACCGAAGTAGTGGCTAGGAGTCCGGCCATCATCGCGGCGAACGCCAGCAGCTTGCTTGGTTTGATTTTCTGCAGCAGCCCTGAGCCGATGAAGCGGCCGACCATGGCGCCCATCCAGTACACCGAGATATACCTGGCGGCCTCGCCGAGGGCCGCCCGGTATCGCGTGGCAGCATCAGGAATTGCGGCTGGCGAAAGAAATCCTCCGATGTTGTCCAGCGCAAGGTAGTTCGCAATGGAACTCCCAATCGCTACTTCGCCGCCAACGTAAACGAAAATTCCAATTGCCGCGAAGACGAGATTGCGATGTTTCCACACCGAGTCCTCGATCTTCTCGCCAATGTGGTGTTCCGCGGAAGCCATTCTGGGGAGCTTGGAAAGGCCAATTCCGATGGCGAGCAGCACCAATGCGGTCGCAAAGAAATAGACATAGAGACGAATCACCGCGTTTGCTTCCTGCGCGGCACTCGGTCTCATCGCTGTTGCCGTTGTCCGGAGAATCAGATGTGCCCCAATCCAGGGAAAGATCGTAGTACCGAGAGAGTTGAAGGCCTGCGTCAGGTTCAAGCGGCTGGAAGCCGTCTCCGGTTTCCCCAGCACTGCAACGTAAGGGTTCGCCGCTACTTGCAGGATCGTGATTCCCGTTGCCAAAAGAATGAGCGCAACCAGAAAAAAAGGGAACGAAGGGATCTTTGCCGCCGGGAAGAAACCCAGACAGGCAACGACCATCGTGAGTAAGCCGACGACGATGGCCCTCTTGTAGCCGATCCAGTCAATGATCTTCGCTGCGGGAATCGAAAAGATGAAATAGGCGGAAAAAAAGGCGGTTTGGATGAGCATGCTGGCCGCAAGCTCAATCTTGAAGACGTGCTGCGCGTAGGGGATCAGAACATCATTCAACGACGTGAGCGAGCCCCACATGAAGAAAAGAGTCGTCAGAATCGCCAGTGGGCCGGTGTAGCTGGTAGCCGCTTCGTTTACGATTGCCGGGCCTTTCACAGATACATTTTCCATCGACGTTCACGTCCATTCTTACAACGTCTGCCTAACCAAGCGCCGGTCGACCGCGGAGGATGATGACACAGTTGGCGCGCGTAGAGAACCTTTGTCGTTGCGCGGGTGCGGGCGCGACATGTTATAAAATTTCGGCAGAATCGTCATTTTACAGACACTGGGTACGATATGAATACGCCAACATCCCTGGCTCTCGTTCTGGCCTGCTGTTCATCCAGTCTCTCATTCCTTGTTAAGCCCGGCCGCGCGCAAGAAACCGCTGCCCCCGTCGTTGTCTTGAGCGAAGCCGGCTTGCCCTCGGCAGACTCGCCGGCATTTCCTGAGAAGCAACTCGAAACGGCCCTCCTGGGAGCGCGCTTTGCTTCTGCCAAGGAACTCGACTCCCTGCTGAGGGAATCCTCCACCCGTCTGCTTGTCCTTCCTTACGGCTCCGCTTTCCCCGAGGAGAATTGGTCCGCCATTCACGCGTTTCTTGAGCATGGCGGAAATCTGCTGGTTCTTGGCGGGCGTCCCTTCACGCGAGCCGCGTATCACGACGATTCCGGATGGCGTCTGCGCGATTACAGCGTGCGCTTCATCCGGCAGTTGTCCATGGACCAGTTCCAGACCACGCCTGGCTCCGCAGGAATGGAATTCCAAAGCAATCCGGACATCACCATCTCTCTGCCGCGCTTTTCCTGGCAGCGCGCGTTCAGTCCCGTCATTCGGCTTAGCGCGGTGGATCTGTACAACCGCGGCGGCTCGGCGGGCTCGATTGACGCGCGGCTCGATCCGCTGGCCTGGGGAGTGGAAAACGGCCGCAAAATGGCTGCTCCGGCTATAGAAATCGATCATCTGCGAAACGGTTTTGACGGCGGCCGCTGGGTTTTTCTTACCTCGGAACTCCCTTCACAATTCGCGGCAAGCAACGAAGCCGTCGCGCTGATTCGCACGCTTGCCGAACGCGCGCGACACGGCTCCGAGGAATTCACGGCGCGCCCGGCGCTTCCTCTTTATCTGCCGGGCGAACCGGTGGAAGTGGAAGTTCTCTGGCACGCCGCCGAAAAGGCATCTGGACCGCTTAGGATCCGCATCACGGAATTTCCCGAGGCCCAGCCCGCCGAGCGCGAAGCGCAAACGGCAAACCTATCCGCGTCACAAACTCTGTTGTTTCCCGCGCCCAAGGAAAAAGGCTTTCACGTCATCGCAGCCGAGCTTCTCGAGGGCGGCAAAACCCGCAACGTGTACCGTTCGGGCTTCTGGATTCGCGATACCGATTTTCTGCGCTCCGGCCGGCACCTGACGGTGAATCACGATTTCTTCGAAGTCGATGGCCAACCGATCGCCGTGGTCGGCACTACTTATATGTCCAGCGAAGTGCAGCGGCTCTATTTCGATCACCCCAACGTGTATGTGTGGGACCGCGACATGGCACAGATCGAGGCCGCCGGACTCAACATGCTGCGCACGGGTTGGTGGACGGGCTGGGACAAATTCTGCGACGAAAACGGCCAGCCGTATGAGCGCACGCTGCGTACTCTCGAAGCCTACCTGATGACGGCGCGGAAGCACGGCTTCCCGGTGCAATTCAACTTCTTCGCTTTTCTTCCCGATGTTCTTGGCGGGGTAAATCCGTATTGGGGTCCGGAAGCGCGGCGCAAACAGCAGACCTTGGTCACTACCGTTGTCGGCCGTTTTCGCGACGTTCCGTTTTTGGCGTGGGACCTGATCAACGAACCCAGCATTTCGGAGCACTTGTGGCAGACGCGCCCGAATGGCGATCCCATCGAGTTGGCGGCGTGGAACGAGTGGCTTTCGAAACGCTATCCCGACCGCGCCGGGCTCGCGGCCGCTTGGAACGTCCCGCTCGATTCCCTATCAGGAACCGTGTCCTTGCCGGGAGAACTCGAGTTCAGCTCGCGTGGAATGTATGTCGGCCACAACTCGCTTCGCGTGTATGACTATTTCTTGTTCGCGCAGGAAGCGTTTTTGGACTGGGTGCGCGCGATGCGGGAAAAGATCCGCGAGACAGGCTCGCGGCAGCTCATCACCGCTGGACAGGATGAAGGCGGCGTGAGGGACCGCTTGTCGCCCGCTTTTTACGGGGCTGCGGTTGATTTCACGACCAACCATTCCTGGTGGGGGAACGACTCCCTGCTGTGGGATTCGCTTGCCGCCAAGCAGCCGGGCGAGACCATGCTCATTCAGGAGACCGGGCTGCAGCGCGAAATCAATTTGAATGAAACGGCGCGTTTCACGCCGGACGAGGAAGCTTCGCTTTTCGAGCGCAAAGTCGCTCTTTCCTTTGTGCAGGGAGCCGGCGCCATCGAATGGCTGTGGAACACCAACTCCTACATGACGGAAGCCAACGAGGCGCCTATTGGCGCGTTGCGAGCCGATGGTACGGAGAAGCCGGAAGCCACGGTGATGCGTGATTTTGCGAGCTTTGCGAAATCTCTCCATAGCCATTTGCAGGATCCGCGGCAGCCTTCCGTTGCCATCGTCACCTCGCAGGCGGCGCAATTCTCGGTTCTTTCCGACCTGCAGCTCGAGGCGCAGCAGAAAGCGGTCCGCGCGCTCGCCTACCGCCTGCAGGTCACTCCGTATGTGATTGCCGAAAACCAAATCGCCAGGCTCGGCGCGCCGCAGCTCGTCATTCTGCCTTCACCCGAGTCTTTGGACGAAAACACCTGGCAAGCTTTGCTTGCGTATGTGAAAAACGGCGGGCATCTACTGGTTACCGGACCTGTCTCGCGCAACGAACACTGGCAATTCCGCGATCGGCCACATGAACTCGGGTTAAACACGCAAATCGACCCGCAAAGCTACCGAGGCGCAGAAATCCGGCTCCCCGGCAAGGCGGTTGCTCTCTCGTTCGATCAGCAAAAACAATCCGTCCTCGAAGCGCTTCGCTTCAGCGACGGCGCAACCTGGAAAGAGATTCCCTACCGCAAGGGGAAGATCTTTTGGGCTTCGTATTCCGCGGAATTGGCAGAAGGACTGGATGCGGCCGCCTCTGTTTACGGATATGTTTTGGACACGCTGAAAATCAAGCCGCCGTTCGAGTGGCAATCCGCACTCCCGGCAGATGTGTTGATTTCCGCCACCGAACTCCAGGACTCCGTCCTCTACATCCTGGAATCGGAAAATGCCGAAGACGCTGCGATCGACCTTCGCGACGCAGTAACCGGCGCCCGTTTGACGCTGAAGCTTCCCTCGCAGCATGCCGCGATCGCTCTGATTGGGAAACACGAAAAAGCAGTTATCGCCAAGTACGGGTTCTGAGGCGACAGCACGCTCGAAAAGCCTCAGCAGCAGCTATCGGCGCTGACGCCGGCAACGCCATCGCCGTGTAACCTTTTTTCAGCTGGGGTCTCCAATCTATAGGGCGCAAAAGTGTTTTCCGCTTTACCCCGCTTGGAGCGGTAGGCTTTCCAGCCGTTTTTTTTGTCTGCCACGAAGAAGGGTACGTAGGATAATAAGAAGAGAACAGGGCAGTCGTTTGGAGGCGCGAGATGTTGATCCGTAAGGCTGCGGATTTGACGTACGTGGATGTTACGCCGAAGCAGGTCTACTTGAACCGAAGGAGATTCCTCGAAGCCATGGGGATCGTCGGCGCCACCGCCATCGCCGGCCGGCGCCTGTTCGAATTGGCCGCGCCCTCCGAGACCGCGCTTGCCGCGTCAAAGTTCAGCGGCCTTCTCAAGAGCCCGTTTAGCACCACTGAAAAGGAAAACTCCTACCAGGACGTGACGCACTACAACAATTTCTACGAATTCGGCACGGGTAAGGAGGACCCGGCGAAAAACGCGCAAAAATTCGACACCTCCAACTGGATGGTTTCCGTCGAAGGCGACGTTTCGAAGCCTCGCAAGTTCTCCATGGATGAAATTTTGAAGATAGCGCCGCTCGAGGAGCGCGTCTACCGCCATCGCTGCGTGGAAGCGTGGTCCATCGTGGTTCCCTGGATTGGCTTTTCGTTCAGCAATCTCGTCAACCTGGTGGAACCAACTCAGAAAGCGACGTTCGTCGCATTCCACAGCTATTACGATTCCCGCCAGATGCCCCAGGGCAAGTGGGCGGGAATCGAGTTTCCTTATGTCGAAGGCTTGCGCCTGGACGAGGCGATGAACCCGCTGACGCTTCTCGGCGTTGGGATGTACGGAGAATCCCTGCCCAATCAGGATGGCGCGCCGGTGCGCATGGTGATTCCGTGGAAATACGGTTTCAAGAGCATCAAGTCGCTGGTCAAGATCAAGTTTCAATCCAAAATGCCGCCGACCACCTGGAACCTCGCGGCACCAAACGAGTACGGTTTTTATTCGAACGTGAATCCCAACGTGGATCATCCGCGCTGGAGCCAGGCCAGGGAACGCCGCCTCGGCGAAATCTTCAAACGCGCCACGCTCATGTTCAACGGGTATGGCGATCAGGTCGCGAGCTTGTACGCCGGCATGGACCTGAAGAAATACTATTAGACCAGTCCTTTAGAAATGCGCGCTCTACTCACCAACAAGTGGACGAAAGCGGCGGTTTTCGTTGTCTGTTTGATGCCTTTAGGGGCGCTGGTCTGGCGCGGCTTCAACCACGGACTCGGCGCGAATCCCGTGGAGTTCATTCAGCTCGCGGCCGGGGATTGGACGCTGCGTTTTCTCGTCATCACTCTTTCCGTCACGCCGTTCCGCAAGCTTTTGAATCTTCCCGACCTGATTCGTTTCCGGCGCATGCTTGGCCTGTTCGCCTTTTCCTACCTCTCGATCCACTTTCTTACCTATCTTCTCCTCGATCAATCCTTCGATTTCGCCGCAATCTCGAAGGATGTAGCGAAGCGGCCGTTCATTACCGTGGGCTTTCTGGGCTTCCTGCTCTTACTTCCCATGGCGATAACTTCCACCGCCGGGTGGATCCGCCGCCTCGGGGGCAGACGCTGGCAGATGATTCATCGCGGCATCTACCTGGCGGCGATTTGCGGGGTGATTCATTACTACTGGAAGGTGAAGTCCGACGTGCGAATGCCGCTTTTTTACGGGGCGCTCGTTGCTATTCTGCTTTTGTGGAGGTTGCGAGACTGGTTTTTCAAGCGGCGCTCCATGGCCGGCGCGAAGCTCTCGCCGCAACACGCTCCCGCGAACCCGCCCAGCCGACTCATTTTCTAGTTGATCTTGGCGGATGACGGCTCGTTCCGGAATTCCACGCCCCAGAAGCGCGGCGCCGGTGTCAGAAATTCGATTCCTACGCGCTGCCCTTTCTCCATCGGCTCACCCAGATAGACCACGCGGCATTCCTGCTCTTCCTGGGTGAGCGGATTCGTCAGCACCAGCATCTCGCTGTCATCCACTTCGTGTTTGAGAAGCAGCAAGCCCCCGTGGGCACTCACCGCCACCGTTTCGCAGGTTTCTTTGAACTTCTTGCGGTCGTGGGTGCGCCCCTGGGCCTGCACTCGGATTTTGTGAAAGGCCCGCGCGCTGCGTCTTGGCGTTGCGGAAATCACGTCGCTCATAGGGCCATAATCGACGGCCGGCCCCGGGGCGTCAATCTGGCCCTCCGTACAGGTGTTCTCCAAAGACAAACGCTGGAGTCCCGGGACAAGGAAGCGGCTCGGTGCGGGCGGGATGGCTATGGATGGCTAGACTCGTCTTGTCCCTGGGAAGGGGCAGTCATAAAATACAAGGCTGCGGCTAAGTGCGGGCGATCGCACGCTCAGTTCAGCAAATCATCCGCTGCCGCAACCACTGTTTTCGAGCTTTGCGTAAGCAGAGTGAGATTTTGCTTTGGAAAGGACTCCGGAGTCCCTGATGACCCCCGAAAACCTTACGGCATTCATCGAAGGTCGCCGCGACCAGCACCTTGCCGAACTATCTGAGTTTTTGCGTATCCCGAGTATCAGCGCCAAGAGCGAACACAAGCCGGATATCGAGCGAGGTGCTCGCTGGGTTGCCGACCACTTGCGCGCAGCCGGATTCAAGACGGTTCAGATCGTTCCGACGAACCTGCATCCTCTCGTCTATGCCGAATCTTTGGAGGCGCCGCGGCAGCCTACGATCCTTTTCTACGGACATTATGATGTGCAGCCTCCCGAACCTCTTGAGATCTGGACTTCTCCTGCCTTCGAACCCACCGTGCGCGACGGCAATCTTTTTGGTCGCGGCACCGCCGACGACAAAGGCCAGGTCCACATTCATATCAAGGCACTTGAATCGCTCCAAAAGGTCAACGGCAAGCTGCCCATCAACGTCAAGGTGTTGATTGAAGGCGAAGAGGAAGTGGGCAGCGTAAGCCTTTGGGATTACGTGCAGAAGAACAAGGAAAAACTGAAGGCCGACGCGCTGGTGGTCTCCGACACTTCCATGCTTGGGAAAGGCGTGCCGTCGATTACCTACGGGCTTCGCGGTCTGAACTACTACCAGATTGAACTTACCGGCCCCGAGCGCGATCTCCATTCCGGCGTCTACGGGGGAGCGGTTCCCAATCCGCTGACGATTCTCACCGAGCTTTTTGCCCGCCTCCACGACAAGAACTTTCGCGTCGGCGTCCCCGGCTTCTATAACCAGGTCGCCAAGCTTTCGAAAGGCGAGCGGAAAGCACTGAATGCGCTGCCATGGGAAAAGAAAGACTTCGAGAAAGCCGTGGGCGCGCCCGGCTACTGCGGCGAAAAAGGCTTTACCACTGTTGAGCGGCTCTGGACGCGGCCAACCCTGGAATTAAACGGCATCTGGGGCGGCTATCAAGGAGAGGGCGCCAAGACCGTCATTCCTTCTAAAGCGTTTGCGAAATTCTCGACGCGGCTGGTCCCCCATCAGGATCCGCAGAAAATCGCGCAACTCGTTGAGAAGCACATTCGCAAACTGCTGCCGAAAACAGTGCGCTGCAAATTCGACGTGTTGAGCACGGGAAAGCCGTGGGCTGCTCCTTACCACCATCCCATTTTCCAGAAAGCACAGGCGGCTTTGGAAAAAGGCTTCGGCAAAAAGGCCGTGTTCATCCGCGAAGGCGGCTCCATTCCCTTTGTCACTCAGATGTACGACACTTTTAAAGTCCCTTGCGTCCTAATCGGCTTCGGCTTGCCCGATGAAAACGCGCACGCCCCCGACGAGCACATTGCGCTGGAAAACTACTTCGGGGGAATCAAGGCCATCGCGCACTTTTACTCGGCCCTGGCCACGCGGTGACGCGGCTGTCCCTTCGCGAGGGAGCCCCTGTTTCATTTCTAGCCGTTAACTGAAGAATTTAGCCGGAAAGGCGCGATGGCGGTGTTCTGACACTCCCCGGAATGCGTTCCAGCCGCATTTTTAGCGGGGATTTCCACACCCCCAATCAAAAAACCCGCATTTTGCCGCTTTTTTTGCGATTTTTGCTTGCGTTCCCTGTTTTCCTTGGCTATAGTCCTTGCCGCCCGAGTATTTCACGGAAAATAGAGGGTTCACGCACACTCGGAGCCTGCTTCGATCGCATCGGGGCCTGCCCTGATTGCCTCGGGGTGGAAAGCAAAATCAGGAGGATAAGCAGACTAGATGTCCAAGCCAATGAGCAAGACTAAGGTTGTTGGGCACATCGCCGAGAAAGTCGGAACGCCGAAGAAAACCGCCACCACGTTCTTTGACGAGCTCTTTAAGCTCGCCGTCAGGGAAGCCAAAGGGGCAGCGGGCAAATTCGTGATTCCGGGGCTCGGCCGCTTGGTCAAGGCGCACCGCAAGGCGCGCATCGGCCGCAATCCGCAGACGGGCGAGCAAATTAAGATCAAGGCGAAGACCGTGGTTCGCCTGCGTCCGTCGAAAGCGTTGAAAGACGCTGTCCTGAAATAGTTGTAATCTTTTGGAGGGAGTTTTGGCCCCCCGGTGGCCTGAGAAATCAGGCTCCTGGGGGTTTCTCTCTTTGTGGCCTACGCAGACGACTGCCTCTAGAGGAATTCACTCGCTCACGGAAATACTTCTTACAGCGTCTTGACGTACGCAACGACATCGCGGATTTGCGCCGCGTCGAGCACATCTTTCATTCCCGGCATCAGCGTATCGCCGGTTTCGATCCACTTTGTCAACGAGGCCGTGGTAACGGTGTTTCCGTTCACGGTAAACGTTCCCCGCTTGGAAATGCCTTTCAACCCGGGGCCGATTTTCTTCTGATCGCTCGTCGCAAAATGGCAGATGGCGCACTTTTGCTCGAACACTTCCTTGCCGCGCGTTACCGATCCCGCAGCGGGATGGCCCGTTGATTTTTTTGTGCCGTTACTTGCCGGTGGATCTTGCGCCGCCACGGCCGTCGCAATGGCCAGAACCGTGGTCCCGACTATCACTAAATTTCGCCTCACGATTTCTCTCCTTCGTCTGCTGCAAAGTGAGCTTCCGGCAAACGCCGATTTCGATCTTGTCCCAAACGGCATCCATTTTCCCTTTTTGTTTGGCGAATTTCCACTCGCGCTCGGGCCCCGCTATCGACGCGGAAGGAAGCACCCCGGCACAAAGGACAGGTTCCTTCCTGGCAATCTCCCCGACTTTCGTACTTTTGACCCCTGCGAAACGTTGTGATAACTATGCCTCATGAGCATGGACGCCCACACGCGCGCCTGGGAAATCCTGCAAGACGCCTACCAGGCGCAGATGGAAGGCGATTACGATCGCGCCATCGAGCTTTACCGCTTTTCCCTCGAAATGCACCCCACCGCCGAGGCGCACACCTTTCTCGGTTGGACCTACCATTTCCAGGGCCGCGTCGACGAGGCCATCGCCGAATGCAAGCGCGCCATTAAAATCGATCCCGATTTTGGCAACCCCTACAACGACATCGGGGCCTACTTGATCGAACAGAATCGCTTTGACGAAGCGATTCCCTGGCTCGAGCGCGCCACCGAAGCGCGCCGCTACGAGCCGCGGCATTTTCCGCGTTACAATCTGGGACGCGCGTACCTCGGGAAAGAGATGTACTCGAACGCCATGCGCTGCTTCCAGGAAGCGCTGGAAATCGAGCCGCGCTATTCGCTCGCCCGGCAAGCGCTGGCTTCTCTCCGCCGCATGGTGAACTGAACTCCGATTTCTCTTGTAGAGGCCGGGCGTCGGTTTACCCTCCTGCCCCGAAGGGCCCGGAGCTTTTCTTCTCTCCTTGCTTATAATCACTGCATCGGCTCCTGCACAGATGGCTTGACGAAGCGGTCGTAAATCCATAAGAGAAGAACAGTGAGAACGCCAACGGCGGCCATCACCCACCAGACGTTCTCGGGCCGGCCAGATTCGCTCTGATGAACCAGATATCCCCCCAATGGTCCGGCGACGAAATATCCGATACCGATGGGAAGAAACGCATAGCCCATGTAAAGACCTTGCTGGCCGGAGGGCGCAAGGCGTGAGACATATTCGTAATACCGCGAAACCTGCGTAATTTCACCAACCGCTACAAAGATGAGCGTAATAACGAACGTGAGCATGGAGGAGTGGATTGCCGGGATGATCCAAGCCAGGCCGGTGATCAGGGTTCCCAAATTCATTGCGGTGAAGGCGGGAAGCTTCCGCGTGAGAAATGTAACCGCAATTTGGAAGCAAATCACAATAGTTGCGTCGACGGAGAGAAGTAGGTCAGTACTGGCGTTCGGGTCGATATGCTTGCGAATGAACAGGGGCACCGAAATATACTGCTGCCAGAACACCACAAAAAAGCCCGAAAAAATGATCAGGAAGGCAACGAAGCGGAAATTGCGAAGCACCACAAACATGTTCTTGATCGCGATCAGGATGCTTTCCACCTTTTGCTCTCCTGATCGCACAGGTTCACGATAGAAAAACAACGTCGTCCAGAACATCAAGAACACGCTTAGGGAAGCAACACGGAAGACGTTCTCGATGCCCCAGCCCAGTTGTTTGCGGACCAGAAAAGCCATGATGGGTCCCACCGCGCCGCCAACATTCACCAGCGTGTAATAAATGGAATAACCGATGGAACGCACCTTCTCCGTGGAGGCCCTGGCGGTTGTTCCAGCAACGCACGGCTTCACAACTCCAGGCCCGAGGGCGGGAATCATTAGAATGGCAAGGACCAGCCATTTGTCGGTGAGAGCCACACGTAAGGACTGCATCCACGGGGCGGTCAGTGAGCCCAGAAGGAAATATCCGATGGCCATGATAAGGTAGGCAAACATCAACGCCCGCCGGAAACCAAACCGATCAGCCAGCGTTCCGCCCAGGATCGGCAGGAACCAAACCACAAGACCAAACGTGCCGACAAGCCAGCCCGTAAGTTCACTCGAGAATCGGAGTTGCTCGCTAAGGTAGATCGCGAGCACGGCAGTGGTCCCGTAGTAGGCGACCCTTTCGAAAACCTCGGTGAAATTCGCGACCCAGAATGGCCGTTCGAACCCCTCGCGGATTTCCTTCAGCCTCTGCCCGAAGCTCATGACGCCTCCCCGCTAGGCGCCGGGATCATAGTCGAGGTAAACACGGAAATAAAGGACGGAAAGAGGTCTTCCATGCATCTGCCGGCAAAGGGCGTTGCCTATAGAATGAAGCAGAAGAGGTGGAATGGTATGAGGCGGAAATTCGGAGCGGTGACGGCGGCTGCCGTGGCCGTGATCGTGCTTCGGGCGGGAGCCCAGGAGGCTGTGCCGCCGACTGCCGAGGCGCTTGCCGCGATCTCCGAGCGGGGCCAGCTGCTTTATGAGTACGACCAGGCGGCATGGCACGCCACCGACGCCGTACAGATGGCTAACCCGAAGACTGTCGAAGGGCAGCACTGCATTGCAAGAAAAGTGAACGGCAATTGGACCGTGGTTTTCGGGAAGTTGCATGAGGAGGGCAGTCGATTTGGAATCACCTACGAAGCAAACGAACAAGCAACGCTCCGAGACTTTGCCGTGAGGAAGGAGCCGGAAGAACGGGAGGACGAAGGATTCTTTCTTTATGCGGCGCGGGCCATCGAGGTGGCCACTAAAGATTTTGGCGTAGTAAAGCGACCGTACAACGTTGCGGTGCTGCCGGCTCGAGCAGAGCAACTGTACGTGTATCTGTACCCTGCGCAAACCGGGGCTCGGGTGTATCCCCTGGGAGGTGATGTGCGGTATCTGGTGGACGCCGACGGGACTAAACTTCTCGAAAAACGGCAGATGCATAAGGCCATCACGGAAATCGCCCTGCGACCCGGGAAGAGCTCCGGATTCCATACCCACGTTTTGAGCGATCTCGTGGAGGATACCGACGTGTTTCACGTCCTGACCGAAGACCCGCCCATTCCCGAGTTCATAGCCACGCCGCATTTCCTGTACCAAGTGAAGACTGACGGTACGATTCAGCTCGAAAAGGAAAAGAAGCGAAGAAAATAGAGCAGTTGAACTTTGTTTCGCGAGTTTTAGTGCTGTCCGCAAAGCATCGCGTGGCTTGGTATCAGGACGGTAAGGACGGTTTTTTCCTTTACGGGGCTTTGCGGTTCAGGTTTAAGCTGGGTGCGCGGGAATTTCACGACCATCCATTCCCGGGAGTCCGACATGAGACCTTCGCGTCGGCACGTTGTGTTTTTCGGCAGTATTCGTACCGATTCCTCCGCTCGTCGCACTTCCCATAGCGCCTCCTCTTTGCTCGCCTTTGCTCGTGGCTTCATGCCGGCACTTCTCGTTGCGGCGGCGGCTTTCGGTGCCGTCATTCCCGGCAGCGACGGGGAAACCGGCCCCAACTCCGATCCCAATTACCTCGCGCTGCGCAACATCACGCTCGGAAGCGAGGCTGTAAGCGTCACGAACTTCGATCTCAAGCGGGATGCTGGCACGTTTCATCTACATTCAGGCACAGTCTGCTTTGTTCCGCCGGTGAACGGCAGGGTCACCGGCGCCGTGTTCGCCGGCGATGGCAGTTTCGTTCTCAACCCTCCCACGGAAGCCGAACGCAAAAGCCTGAAATACCTGACCAAAGAAGACCAATTCAACGAAAAATTTGAGCGCCTCGTGCTGCGCTTTACCGACTCTACTTACGACCAGATCAAAAAGGATGGCACTCCGGCCTCCGGCGGCTGCGACAGAGGACTACTGAAAGACAGCCAGAATACGACGCGACACAAAATAAAGACGAATTTGGAAGCCCACCTCCTTGGAGAGATTCTCAGTCCCGAGCCGCGAGGAATCTTTGTCGCCTTTGTGCACGGCAAGCGCTACGACGACAAAGAGCTCTATGAGCTCGACCCCAACGCCAACTCGGACCAGGTGGATTTCTGGACCTATGACGAAAACAAGTTTGGCGATTGGGCCTCCTTCAACTTTACCGAACCCCACGCGAGGGGCTCCGTGGGCCGGACGATCCGCATCGAGCACCACCAGCTCGACACAACGCTCGAAAAGAACGGCGCTCTCTCCGGCAAAGCGACCACTACGTTTGTCTCCGAGCGAAACGGGTTACGGGTCGTCCCGTTCTCCCTCTTCCACACCCTTCGCGTCCAGTCCGTTACCGCTGACGGCCAGCCCCTTTCTTTCATTCAAGAGGACAAGAATGACGATGCGGATTTCGCGGTGATTCTCCCGAAGCCTCTGGCGGCAGGTGAGAAATTTAGTGTTACAACAACCTACGGCGGCAAAGAGGCGGTGTCGAACGAGGGCGGCGGCAACTATTTTCCGATCGCGCGTGACAATTGGTATCCCAACGGCGTCGGTTCTTCGCTGGGGGAATACGCCTCTTATGACCTAACCTTTCACATTCCGAAAGGTATGAAGATTGCAGCCACCGGCGCGCTCGTCCGCGAATCCAACGAAGGCGGACAAAACACGAGCGTGTGGAAGAGCGAGGCTCCGCAGACGGTTGCGGGGTTCAATTTCGGCCGATTCAAAGTCGAGGAGGCGAAACTCTCGAAACCCGAGATGCTCATCCAGTCTTTTGCCAACGAGGAACCGCCCAACTGGGTGCAGTCGTTGCAGCAGGCTGCCAGCAGCACGCTCCCGGGGGCCTTGGGCACCATGAGCACGACCTCCCTCAACAAAAAGGCGCTGGCCGAAGGCGAGCTTGCCGTCGCACTTTACACGGATTACTTCGGCCCACCGCTGTTTACCCACCTGGAGCTGACGCAGCAAACCGCCTGCAGCTTCGGTCAATCCTGGCCCGGACTGGTCTGGATTCCCATTTGCTATTACTTCGACACGACGGTTCGCCACCAGCTTGGCATCGATTGGGGCGACCGCGGCTACTGGAAAGTGGTTACGCCCCACGAAGTGGCGCATCAATGGTGGGGGCATACCGTGGGTTTCAGCTCCAGCCGCGATCAATGGATGAGCGAAGGCTTCGCGGACATGTCGGCGTCTCTTTACCTCAGCATGATCGAAAAGAATGCCAAGAAGTTCCTGACCTTCTGGAATGACGAACGCGAACTACTGCTGGAGCGCAACCCGCAGGGATTTCGGGCCATCGACGTCGGGCCGGTTACCATGGGCTACCGCGCCAGCAGCTCCCGCACCGGCGGAGACATCACGCGGCGGCTCATTTACCCGAAAGGCGCTTATATTCTCCACATGATCCGCATGATGATGTACGACCGGCAGAATGGGGACAAGCAGTTCAAGGAAACCATGCAGGACTTCGTCAACACCTACCGCGGCAAAGCGGCCAGCACGGAAGACTTCAAGGCCATCGTTGAAAAGCACATGACTCCAGAGATGGATGCCGAAGAGAATCACAAGATGGACTGGTTCTTCAACGAGTACGTCTATGGCACCGAACTCCCCAACTACAAGCTGGACTATTCCTTCGACACCGGCGCGGACGGCACGATCGTGATGAACTTGAACGTCGCCGAGTCCGGCGTGGACGACAAGTTCCGCATGGTCGTTCCTGTTTACCTGGAATTGGATGACGGCCGCATTGTCTTCCTTGGAAGGATGCGCATCGTGGGAAACAAGTCCGAGGCAGCCAAGGTTCCGCTCAAGGGGCTAAAGGCCAAACCGCGCCGGGCGATGATCAACTACTACGACGACGTCCTCGCTTCTCCGGGCTAACCGAGGCACCCTTGCGGCTCCACAAAGACGGCGTCAGAAGAACCGGGAATGGAAGGCGAGCGACGCGGAAATGTGCGCTGCGAAGTACGCGGGATCGTGGCGGCCGGGATAGATATGAGATTCGTGCGGGATTTTGCGCGCCGTCAGGATCTTGTCGAGCGCGGCGGCACCTGCCTCGAAGCCGAAATCGTCCTGGTCGCCACAATCGAAATAGATCTTCATGCCGGATAGATTTGCGGAGTGGGCCAGCACAAGAGGACTGTTCGCATCCCAGAAAGCAGTGTCCGGAGGGATGCCGAAAACGCCGCCGAGGACGCGCGCCCGCGGAGATTGCGGGGCGCTCATAAACGCAGGAAGTTTCTCGATGAGCGCGGCGCTGTGCGCGCTGACGGCGCTGAAGAGTTGCGGATGGCGGAAGGCGAGATGCAACGCGCCGTAGCCGCCCATGGAGACTCCGGAAATGGCGCGGTTGGCGCGCCCCGGTGACACCCGATACTTTCTTTCGATGAAGGGGAAAAATTCGCGCAGCAAGAAATCCTCGTAGCGGACTCGTCCATCCTTCGCGTTGATATAGAAACTCGCGCCGCCCGCGGGAGTGACAATCACGAACTCTTTCAGCTTGCCGCCCTCCCATAAATCTTCGGCGAGATTCCACAAACCCGAATGCACAAGAAACTGTTCGTTGTCCCCGAGCCCGTGCAGCTCGTAAAGAATCGGGAAACGTTTGGCCTTATCAGCGTCAAACGAAGCGGGTAGGACGATGCAGTACGGAACATTGCGGCCGAGGATTTTGCTTGGAATGGTGTTGCATTCGGCCCGGCCGGACGCGAGGGAAGAAGGGGCGTAAACGAGGCAAAGGAAGTAAAGGAGAAAGCGGATTCCTCGCCGCGCTCGGAGAGACGTTTCCAGGGAGGCGTAGCGAAGAGTCACAAGAAGATTCTACTCGTAGCGAAGGGCTTGGACAGGATCGAGGCGCGCGGCGCGCAAGGCGGGATAAAGTCCTGCGGCAAGACTGACGAGAACTGCAAAACCGATTCCAAAAAGGACGAGCCACCAGGGGACGGAAGAAATGTCGACGCCGGGAAGATTCTGGCGATGCAGGTAGAGATTGGTGCCGAGAGTGAGCGAGCGGCCGATGAGCCAGCCGAGAAGCGTTCCAAGCATGCCGCCGAAAAAGCCCATGACACCGGCTTCCACAAAGAAAAGCTCTTTGACGTCGCGGTCGGCGGCGCCAAGGGCTTTCAGGACGCCGATTTCGCGGCGGCGCTCGAGGATGGCCATGACCAGCGTGTTGATGATTCCGAGCGTGGCCACGGCGAGCGCGAGACTGCCGAAGATGCCGAGAAGAAGATCGAAGACGGAGAAGAAAATGCGCAGGCTTTTCGAAGCGTCGAGAAGAGAGAACGCGCTGAAGCCAAGATCCTTGAGCCTCGCTTCCGTGGCCTCCACGAGCGCAGGGCTTTTAACGCGCACGGTGAGGCTCGAGTAAGTGGGCTTGTCGCTCGAAGAATCGCGAAGAATGTCGCGAAGGTCGTTGACCTGCGCGGCGCGGAGTGTTTCGGCGAGAGGGAGAGGGATGAGGAGACGGCCGCTGCCAAAGCCGCCGAAGCCTGAGGCCGGCTCGGTTTCGACAACACCGATGATGCGAAGATGCATGTCCTTGGGGACGACGGAAAAGCCGCCGGAACTTTCCTCGCCGGGTTGTGCGGCAAGCGACTGGCGTTCCGCGTAGCGCAGGATCAAATCCTTGCCAATCAGCGAAGCGGTTTGCGGATTCAGTTCTTTGGCAAATTCCGCCTGCAAGATGGTTTCATCCGCATTCGGCGAAGAATAAAAGCTGCCCTGCATGCCGTCAAACGCGCCGCTCGACTTCGAGGATTCCGGCATGCCCGCAACCATGGTGGCAAAGGGCTTGCCCTCGTAGCGCACTTCGGTGAAGAAGCGGATTTGCGGATAGACCTCGATCACATTCGGCAGGTGCGAAATTTCCGCACGGGCATCGGCGTCGAGCGGCCGGGCTCTCGCGTCTGGAGTGCGAGTGGCGGGAGGCCCTCCGCCCGGCCTGCGGAGATTCGTTTTCGGAGTGACGAAGATCGAGTCGAACAGACCGCTCTTCGCGAGGCGGCTGGAGGCGAGCTGCTGGAGTCCCACTCCCAGAGAAAGCATGGCCACCAGTGAAGCCACGCCGACAGCGACGCCGAGAGTCGTGAGCGAATTGCGCAAAACACCTTCGCGAAGGTTGCGGAAAGCGAGGTCGCTGAGATCGCGGAACTTCATCGCGGGGCTCCATTTGAAAGGAGCTTGCCGTCGCCCATGACGGCAAAGCGGCCGGCAAAACGTTGGGCGAGAGTGCTCTCGTGAGTGACCATGACGATGGTCATGCCGGGATTTTCTTGGATTTCACGAAGCAGCGTCAGGATGGATTCGCCGGTGGCACTGTCGAGATTGCCGGTGGGCTCGTCGGCGAGAAGGATTTTCGGGCGATTGACGAGCGCGCGGGCGATGGCGGTGCGCTGCTGCTCGCCGCCAGAAAGCTCGCTCGGGCGATGGCCGATGCGCTTCTCGAGTCCGACGCGCTCGAGGGCTTCGCGGACCCGCGCGGCGCGCTCGGAGCGGTCGACTTCCGCGAGACGCAGCGGGAGCTCGACGTTTTCTTCGAGCGTCATGCGCGGAAGAAGATTGAATGATTGAAAAACCATCCCCACGGTTTGCCGCCGATAGCGAGCAAGTTCGAGGGAGGACATTTTCGAGAGGTCCTGGCCCTCGGCGATTACAGATCCGGAGGTGGGACGGTCGAGGAGCTGCCGAGCAGGGCGAGGAATTCACCCGTTGGAACCGTGAGAGAGACATCGTTGACGGCGCGGATGACGGATTCGCCCATGAGGTAGTGGCGGGAAACGGATTCAAGGCGGATGGCGGGAGGAAGCTCGGTCATAAGATGTGAGGTCTATTCATGATACGACGGGCGGGGCCAGGAAATTTCAGGAAAGTTGCCTGCCGGCTGGGACGCGACGCCGAAGCGGAAGAAACAGGAGATGGACCGTGAAAAACCAAGAATCAGGAATAGAATGCGGGCGCGGAAGGAGACGCGATGAAAAGAATGTGCCTTGGGATCGTGACGAGCTTGTTGCTGGACGGGGGGATTTTGGCGCAGAAGCCGCCGCTCCTGCCGGAGAAAGAGGTTCGAGCGCTCGCGAACGAATTGAGCGGAGAGACGGCCAAGCGGAATCTGGAGGTGATTGCGACCTCTCATAGGCAGCGCGGCTCGCAAGGGTTTCATGCAGCCGCGGAATTGGTGGCGGAGCGGGTGCGCGCGTATGGGCTCAGCGACGTTGAGATTTTCGAATTTCCGGCAGATGGAAAGATTTTTTATGGGACGCAGAGGTCCCGGCCGGCGTGGGAGGCGGAGCTGGGCGAGCTCTCCGAGTTGCGACACCGAGGTTTGCTATCCAAAGACCGGAAGATTCCAGCTGAAGGGGAACAAACCATCAGGCTCTGCGACTACGCATCAGAACCGGTGGTGCTGGCAGAGGACAGCGAAAGCGCGGAGGTGACCGCCGATTTGGTGGACGTGGGCGAGGGAACAAAGGAGAGCGATTACGCGGGAAAAGATGTAAAGGGAAAGATTGTGCTGGTGAGCGCGCAGCCGGGAGCGGTCGAGGATTTGGCGGTGGGGAAGTTGGGTGCCGTAGGAATTGTCAGTTATGCGCAGAATCAGAAGACGGCTTGGTGGGGAGAGGACGAAAATTTGATCCGCTGGGGGCATCTGGAGACATTTTCGCCGAACAAAACGTTTGGGTTCATGGTGTCGTTGAAAACAGCGCGCGGATTACGGGAGCGGCTTCACAAGGGAGACAAGATTACGCTCGAGGCCGTGGTGAAGGCGGGCCAACATCCGGGGAATTATGAAGTGGTGACCGCGACGATTCCGGGAGCGGAAGGGAAATTCAAGGAAGAAGAGATCGCGTTCAGCTGCCACTTGGACCATCAACGGCCCGGAGCGAATGACAACGCGAGCGGCTGCGTGACGATTCTGGAAGTGGCGCGGACGCTCCAGAAGTTGATTGGCGAGGGGAAACTGGAGCGGCCGGCCCGGACGATCCGATTCATCTTTCCGCCGGAAATCGAAGGGACGCTCACGCTCCTCAATGCCAAGCCGGAATTCGCCAAGCGGACGAAAGCCGTGGTGCACATGGACATGGTAGGAGGCGGAGCCGAGACGAAAGCAGTGTTCCACGTGACACGCGGGCCGATGAGCCTCCCGAGCTTTGCGCATGACGTGGCGTGGGCGTTCGCGGAGTGGGTCAACCAGGAGTCGTATCAATTTGCAGCCACAGGAAGGGCGGACTATCCGCTAGTGGCGCCGGAAGGGGACAAAGGGCCGCTGCGCGCGGAATATTCGGCGTACACGATGGGCAGCGACCACGATGTGTACCAGGATTCGTCGTTCAGGATTCCCGCGATTTATCTGAATGATTGGCCGGACCGCTATATTCACACGAATTTCGATTCGGCGGCGAACATCGATCCGACCAAGTTGAAACGCGCAGCTTTCATTGGCGCGGCGAGCGGGTATTTTCTTGCAAATCTTCAAGACGCAAACGCAGAGCCTCTCAAGGAACTCAATGAACAAGGACGCTATCGTCGGGTTTCTCGGGCCCTGATTCGCAGAGAGGCTCTTCGGGATGAAAACTTGGCAAACTACACACAGTTCTGGACTCGAGAGGAACAAGCGGTGGGCGATTCGTTGCTTGCATTCCTCTCGAGAGGAATCACCGAGGGCTTGCAGGCCTACTACGGAGTTTCTCTTATGGGCAACTCCTTAAACCCCTTGAAGGCTTTGCGTCCCATTCCAAGGGGTGAAGACTTGATTCGGTTTCAAAGGAAGACGGAGCCCAAGGGACCTCTGGCCGTGTTTGGGTATGACTATCTTGAGGATCATGCGAAAGCGGCAGGCGTGGCGACGCCGAAACTGCTGAACTATGAGGGATTGTGGGGAGGCGGCGAGGAATACGCCTATGAAGCGCTGAATTTTGCCGATGGGAAGCGGAGTGCGCAAGAAATTCGCGACGCGGTTTCGGCAGAATATGGACCGGTGCCCCTGGAATTGGTGCTCGAGTATTTGAGGGCACTCGTGAAGATTGGAGTCCTAGAACAGGTGAAATAGGAAGCAGCGCTGAACATTTCACAGTCGAAGTTCACAAAGAAAAAAGAACCCATCCCGAAAGCAAGACACGAGGAAATGACCGGCAGGGCGGTGCGCAGCAGGCCTGCAGCATGCCGAGCATGCCGCCCCTCCAAAGACGGAACAATGGCGGTGTGTTAGCATCGAAAGCTTGCGTGTCGAACGAGGGCTCGAGCAGATGGCAGCAACTATGAAAGCGTTGCGGAAGATGCAGGCCGCGCGGGGCTTGCAGATGGACACGGTCGCGGTGCCGGCGATTGGTCCGACCGACGTGCTGGTCGGCGTGAAGGCCGCTTCCATTTGCGGGACGGACCTGCATATTTACGGATGGGACCGTTGGTCGCAGGGGCGCATCAAGCCGCCGCTGACGCTCGGACATGAGTTTTGTGGAAACGTCGAACGCGTGGGAGACGAAGTCACGGCGGTCAAGCCGGGTGATTTTGTCAGTGCGGAGATGCACGTCAACTGCGGGCATTGCCGCCAGTGCCGGCTGGGACAGGCGCACATTTGCCAAAATCTGCGGATTATCGGGATCGATCAGGACGGAGCCTTCGCAGATTTTGTGAGGATTCCCGCTTCAAACATCATCAAGCTCGATCCGGGCATTCCCGAGCACTACGGGGCGATTCTCGATCCGTTGGGGAACGCCGTGCACACGGTGCTCGCCGGGCCGATTGCGGGGCAAACCGTTTTGGTGACGGGATGCGGGCCGATTGGATTGATGTCGATTGCGGTGGCGAAAGCCTGCGGAAGTTCTACCGTATTTGCGACGGAGACGAACGAGGCACGGCGCGCCATGGCCAACAAAATGGGTGCGGACGTGGTGATTAATCCTGCGTCGGAAGACGCGGTAAAGCGGATTCTCGGCGAAACGGGCGGCACCGGAGTGGATGCCTTGCTCGAAATGAGCGGGAATCCCATGGCGATTCAACAAGGTTTCAAGGCCCTGCGGGCGGGAGGGCGCGCGTCGTTGCTCGGGATTCCCACCGAGAATGTGCCGCTCGATCTGGTGAACGACGTGATTTTCAAGGGCGCGACGGTACAAGGGATTTACGGGCGGCGGATGTACGAAACGTGGGTCGAGATGACCGCGCTGCTGAAAGCCGGGCGGTTGAATCTGGAGCCGCTCTTCGGCCAGGGGGCGCCACTCGCACAATTCGAGGGCGCCTTTGCGAAGTTGCAGGAAGGATTGCCGGGCAAGATTTTACTTTATCCCAATGGAGTTCGTCGTTGAACTGATTCCCTCTCGCTCTCTTTGCGAATCCAAGCTGCGTTTAGGCGGGTCAAATCATGACTACAACGATGGTGGCTCCTCTCCTTCGAGGAAACACGCTAGGCTCCGGCACAGCCAGCTTTGTGATTGCAGAGTGGCGCGATCCTGGAGGCTCGGTGAGTGAGCGGCGGTTGATTCCCCGCCGCGTGTCCATCACCGCGACGATGAAGCGTGGCCTGCGTGCAGGTGGGCGACAAAGAAGTTGAACTGCGGGCGGGCTCGGGCGTTCTGGTGCCCCGCGGCAGTCCACACACGTATTGGAATCCCGGCCCGGGGCCAACGCGCTATCTGCTGATCATGACTGTCGAACATCTATCAGTTGATTCAGGGACATTCACGCGATGAAGCAGCGCACTCCGGCAGCTCTGGAAGCGGTATTCTCGAAGCATGACTCCGAGCTTGTGAACGCTTAAAGAGCAATTCAGGGGTTTACCGTTGGGCCGCGCTGGAGGACAATAAAGACTCCCCCGGCCGATGCCTACCATCAGGAGCGACCTAATGTCGGAGACTGCCACGCTGGCGACCAAGCAAAATCCTCTGCAGTACGTCACCGATCAGTTGAATGAGCTGCGCGCTAAAGGCGTTGCGCCGAAACTGCGCGTCCTCGAAGGCGAGCAGAGGGCCGTGTGCGTTTTCGATGGGCGGGAAGTGATCAACCTGGCTTCGAACAACTACCTGGGTCTGACCACCCACAAAGCCTTGCGCAAGGCCGCGCTGGACGCGGTAAAGCGGTACGGGGCGGGCGCAGGAGCGGTTCGCACCATCGCCGGAACCATGAAGTTGCACCTGGAATTGGAAGAGCAGATTGCGGCGTTCAAGAAAGTGGAGGCGTGCGTGGTGTTTCAGTCGGGCTTCACGGCAAATGCGGGAACGGTTTCTGCCGTGCTCGGCAAAGAGGACCTGATCGTTTCAGACGAATTGAATCACGCCTCGATCATTGACGGAGCGCGACTTTCAAAAGCGACCATCAAAATCTTCAAGCACAAGGATGTCGAGGACTGCGAGCGCATTCTGCAGGAACACGCGAGTTTGCCGGGGAAGAAGCTAATTATCACCGACGGCGTCTTTTCGATGGACGGCGACATCGCGCCGCTGCCGCAACTCTGCGATCTGGCGGAAAAATACAACTGCACCATGATGGTGGACGACGCCCACGGTTCGGGCGTGCTCGGCAGCAACGGCCGCGGCACGGTCGATCATCACCAGTGCCACGGGCGCGTGCACATCCAGGTGGGAACGTTGAGCAAGGCCATCGGCGCGATGGGCGGTTACGTTTGCGGCTCGCGCGACCTCATTGATTTTCTCTATTTGCGCGCGCGGCCGTTTCTTTTCTCGACTTCACACCCACCCGCCACGGTGGGCGCATGCCAGGCGGCCTTTACGCTGCTCTCTTCGCCGGAAGGCGAAAAGCTCCTGAAAAAGCTCTGGGCCAACACGAAGTTCTTCAAGCGCGAATTGAAAAAGCGCGGGTTCCAGTTCAGAGGCAGCGAGACGCCGATCGTTCCGATCCACGTGGGCGAGGCCGCGAAAGCGTTTGAATTTTCGAAAAGGCTGTTTGATGCCGGCGTTTTCGCCCCGGCCGTAGGTTATCCGATCGTTGCCGAGGACAAGGCGCGGCTGCGCGCCATGGTCAGCGCGGCTCATAAGCGCGAACAGTTACTGCGCGCCGCAAACATCCTCGGTGAAGTCGGAAAGTCCCTAGCCATCGTCTAGAAAACCGCATACGGCCCGACCCAAGGGAGCCACCCTGTAAATCCTGCATGCTCCTGGTCATTTCGCAACGGTTGTAGCGGCCCAGCATGCTCATAACTTGAAGAAACAGAATGGCTTACCGATAGGCACAAGGTTTGCCTCTATCAACTCGCGTCTTGAACACCCTTTTTTACCAGGGCAGTGGGTTCCGACTTTAATTCGCAATGTTAGAGGAGGTCTATTCGATCATGGTTCGCATAGGAATCTCGATGGTGGTGGGCGCGCTTTTCACAGTTGGTGCACCGGCGCAATCGCAAACGGGTGCCGCAGCGCAGGCGAGCGGACAAGCGTCGGTCCAAGCCGGCAATACGCAGGCACAAGCAGGCGCTTCCAGCTCAACGTCCGCGGCGGCTACGGCACAGCACGGCCAAGCAAATGCCGGCTTGGCCAACGGAACGGCATTCAATGCTGCGCTGAGTTCTCCGGTGGACTCAAAAAAGTGCAAGCCGGGTGACGCAGTGAACGCACGTACGACGGAAGCGATCAAGTCCGAGGGCAAGATGGTCATCCCCAAAGGCTCGAAGCTCGTGGGACACGTGACCGAGGCTTCGGCACGTGGCAACGGGGAGACGGAATCTGCCCTGGGCATCGTATTTGACAAGGCCATTCTCAAGAACGGCCAGGAGATCCCGCTCAACGTTGCGATTCAGGCGCTGGCTTCGGCACAGGGCGGCCCGTCGATGGCCGGCGACGAGATGGACACGATGGGAGGCCTCAGCGGCTCCGCGGCTGGCTCGGGCATGGCTGGCGGGCGCGGCGCGATCGGTGGGGTCAGTTCCGCGGCGGGAGGCGCTGTGGGCACGGTGACGAACACCGCGGCGACAGCAGGCGGAGTCGCGAGCGGCACGGTCGACTCGGCAGCCAGCGCAGGCGGAAATGCTGCCGGCGCTTCTCGCCGAGCAACCGGCGGGCTGAATGCTGCCGGGCAGCTCACCTCGAACAGCCAAGGCGTTTTTGGACTCAATGGCTTGAATTTGAGCGCCGCGGCTTCCAATTCGACCGAGGGCAGCGTGATCACTTCGGCGGGGAAGAATGTGCATCTCGATGGCGGGACGCGCATGCTGCTGGTCACGCAAGCACAAGCTGGCAGGGCGGGCGAGTCGAAACGCGCTGCCGAGAGCAAGCCGGATCCCAAATCCAAGGAGAGGCCGTAGCGGGACAATCCTGAAAAACCGTAACCACGGTTCTTCCTGATTAGAGAGGCCGCGCCTGAGGCGAAACTCCGGCGCGGCTTTTTATTCCTGCGCAAGCTGGCGCTTCAGGGTTTCCGTGTCGCCCAGAACAAAACCTCTTACGATTTTCCCTTCCTTGCATCGAAAGACGGCGAGGCCCTGATAGGTGATCTTCCTGCCCGTGCCTGGAAAGCCGAACAACTCTCCGCGGTGAGTCCCGGTGTAAGTCAAGTGGGCAGCGACTTTGCGACTTTGTCGCCTTGGGCGATCAGCTCCTCGATGTGGTGGTGAAGATCGGGAAACGCCGAGCGGATGCGGTCCACGTACTGCTTGAATCCGGCGATTCCCACGACCGCCGTGCCGATGGAGCCGCGAAAAACAATGTCGGGAGAAAGGAGTTCTTCTAGCGCAGGCTCGCTCCAAGCATTCCAGATTTCGGAGTAGTACCGGCGCACAACGGATTTGTAATCCTGCACAAAGGCCTTTCTTGCTGCAGCTTGGCCTACACGTCGACCACCTGCAACCGCCAAATTGGTGCGGGTCGCGCATTCCCGATAGAAGCAGGTGTTGCTCTTCCCTGCCGCGTCCCCGTCCTTTGCTATACTCGCGCGGATGGCTTCCGGATCGAAGAAACTCTTCCTTGTGGACGCGATGGCACACGTTTATCGGGCATTTTTTGCGCCCATGCCGCAGCGGCTGACCGGCCCCAACGGCACGCCCACGAACGTTCCTTTTCTTTTTGGAAATATTCTCAAGCGCTTGATCAAAGACTACGATCCGAAATACATCGGCGTCGTTTTCGATCCGCCGGGGGCCACTTTTCGCGACAAGCTGTTTGAAAAATACAAGGCGCAGCGGCAGCCGATGCCGGACGACATGCGGGTGCAGATTCCTTTGGTACGCAGACTATGCGAAGCCATGCGTTTGCCGGTCCTCGAGGAGAGAGGCTACGAAGCGGATGACGTGATCGGGACCATCGCCACCGAAGCCGCCAGGCAAGGATTCGAAGTTCTCATCGTTAGCAACGACAAAGACATGATGCAACTGGTGGGCAAAAACGTCCGGACGCTCAAGACAGGTTCCGGGGGCGCAAAAGGCGACATTCTAGTCGATGAAGCAAAGGTTCAGGAGTTGCTCGGCGTGCCCGCGGAAAAAGTCGTCGACTATATGGCGCTTCTCGGCGACACCGTAGACAACATTCCCGGAGCCAAAGGCATCGGCGAGAAAGGCGCGGCGGAGCTGATCACCAAATATGGCAGCGTCGAAAAGGCGCTGGATCGCGCCGACGAGGTCGCCAACAAACGGTATCGCGAAGCTCTGCAGCAGCAGCGCGACCAGGTACTGATGTCCAAGCAGCTTGCGGCCATTTCGACCGACGTGCCCATGAAACTGGATTTCGAAGCGCTCGAGCGACGTGAACCGGACGTACCGGCGCTTGCCGCGCTCTATCGGGAGCTGGGGTTCAGCTCGCTATTGAAAGAGCTGGGGGCCGGCGCCGTCGCGGCCTCCCGACCGGCGGTATCGGAAGCGGGCGAGACCGATTATGCGCAGTTGGCAAATGCCGCGGAATTTCGCGAGTATCTAGCAAAACTCTCCGCAAAGCAGCCGCTGGCGGTCTGGCTAAATCTGGACCAGGGTCAACGGGAATCGGAAGGATTTGGCACACGCATCGCGGGGATTGAAGTTTCCGCAAAAGCCGGCGAGGGACGGTCGCTCTGGGCGGACGAAAAAGGCGAGGCGCTCAGTGCGCTCGCGCCGCTGCTGAAGGATACGAAGCGGTCCAAGATCGTCCACGACCCGAAAATCGTTTCCCTGCTGGCTGGTGAAACAAAAAACATCCAGCATGCCACCGAGCTCTATTCCTACCTGCTGCGGCCCACCACCGCGAACCACAACTTCGCCGACGTGGTCATGCGCCAGTTCAACGCCATGCTCGGCGGCGGCCCCGGAGAGCGCGCCGACTATTTGCAGCGGCTTGCGCCTCTGCTCCACGAGCAGGTGAAAGAGCGGCAGCTCGAAGGAGTCTACGAAAAGATTGACCTGCCGCTTGCGCCGGTGCTTGCGGGCATGGAACGTACCGGGATTCGCATCGAGCCTAACGAGCTGGAAAAAATGTCGGAAGCGATGGACGGGGAAGTCCGGCGACTGGAAAAGGAAATCTGGAAGCTGGCCGGCGTGGAGTTCAACGTCAATTCGCCACCGCAGCTCGCCGAGATTCTGTTTGACAAATTAAATTTGCAGGCCAATCCGAGGCGGGGGAAAGCAAAAGCACGATCAACCGCAGCCGACGTTTTGGAGGAGCTCTCCGCACAGCATCCCTTGCCCGCAAAGGTCGTCGAATTCCGAGAAGTCTCCAAACTGAAATCTACCTATGTGGACGCGCTGCCCAAGCTCATCCATCCGGAGACCGGACGGCTGCACACCAGTTTTTCACAAACCGGCGCGGTAACCGGGCGGCTGAGCTCGAGCGATCCCAACCTGCAAAACATTCCGATTCGCACCGAGCTTGGCCGGCAGATTCGGGCGGCGTTTGTCGCAGAAAAAGGCAACGTCCTGCTTTCCGCGGATTACTCGCAAATCGAGCTGCGTGTGATGGCGCATTTCTCGAAGGATCCCGTACTGGTGGAGGCGTTTCGCAACGGCGAGGACATTCACGCGCGCACCGCGCAGGAAGTCTTCGGGGTGGGCCCGCTCGGGCAGACTGCGGAGCATCGCCGCGCCGCCAAGGCCATCAACTTTGGAATTATTTACGGACTTTCCCCTTTCGGTCTCGCGCAGCAACTGGGCATCGAACAGAAAGAAGCGGCGCAGTTCATCAATGCCTATTTCGCGCGGTATCGCGGCGTGAAGGAATACTTGGACAACGTTCTCGCCGAAACCCGCAAGACAGGAGTGGCCAAGACAATGTTCGGAAGAATCCGGCCGATTCCCGAGATTACTTCGCCACAGGTGCAACTGCGCAACTTTGCCGAACGCACCGCGCTGAATTCCCCGCTGCAGGGCACGGCCGCCGACCTTATTAAGCTGGCGATGATCAACATCGACCGGCGGCTCACCGAAGAGGAATTCGAGGCACAAATGATTTTGCAGGTGCATGACGAACTGCTTTTCGAATCACCCGCGAAGGAATCTGCCAGGCTGCGGAAGCTGGTGAAAGAAGAGATGGAAGGCGTCCACCAATTGGCGGTCCCGATCGTCGTGGAAATTGGCGTGGGCCCCAACTGGCGCGATCTGGATTAACTTCGACCCGCACTCCGATTGGCCCGATTTGTGCCCCCGGCGTGGCTTGGGCGTTGGGGTCTTTTACGGATAGCGCACGTCCGGCCAGTTGTGCCTAAATCTCCTTGGACGTCTTGATTCTTGTCTTGGTTCGCCAAGTCTAACTGGAAGTCTAACTGGGAACATGGCCCTCGGTCCCTCGAAATTTAACTGATTTCTCTACTGTTAAGAGAACGTTCCCCCCCAGTCCACAGCGAGGTTGCTCATGCGCCGTACGTTGCTCTTGTTTCCTGCTTGCGGTCTATTTCTTTGCCTGACGGGATGCGGCACGACTACCCAAATCGTCCGGCCAATCACGGTGGCGAAGTCCGGCCGCACCACGGGTTTGACCTGTTCGACGGTCGACGCCATGAACCGTGCCACGTCAGTTGCTTATACGACGAATTGTGATGGAACGGGGACGCAGTTCACGGTGAACTACACGAATCAGGTGAGTGTGGTGGGCGGGGATTTTTCAAGCGCAGGAGATTCCGGCTCGCTGATCGTGACACAGAATAATGCCAACCCGCTTGCGTTGCTCTACGCGGATTCGAGCACGGACACCGTTGGCAACCCCGTCTCGGATGTGCTGAGCTTCTTCGCTTTCCACGGCAATCCCGTCAACTTCGCTGGCGCCGCGCGCACTGCTCCCGTCATTGGTTGCACTTTGCCTGGGCCGCAAG
>WNGD01000140.1_pt1 | contig 70490 bp, 56 predicted proteins | sample 5400671 | NCBI WGS metagenome assembly WNGD01 (sample SAMN13153369, study PRJNA577476) | soil metagenome | isolation source: 40 cm soil or saprolite under grassland replicate 2 | place: USA:California | collected 2016-06-15
ACAACCTGCGGATCGGCGGCGCGATCCCCGACGGTGAGCTGTTGGAGGCCATCGATGCCTCCTATGACGCCGTGGTCGCCAAATTGCCCAAGAAAGACCGCCCGGCCAGATCTTGACCTGCCCTCGACACCCGACGGCGATGGCCAGCACTCAGCCCGCGAGGCCCGCCGCGGCGTCTTTGTACGCCGGAGCGGACCCTGTTGGCTTATTGCCAACGCGTCCCGGCGGTCCATGGCACCGGCCTGAACTGTCGGCGACGCTGCGATGATTCCTGCCTGTTCCGCAACGGCGGGACCATACGGCGGGAGAGTGCGGCGGGACCGTGCGGTGAGGCCGGAACCGGTGTCCCTATGGCATGCAGGGCGAACTGCCGCGGTGCGCCCGGCCCTGCGGGCGGGAAACTGTCCCGCGACGCGGCGCGAGGGCCGCGGTTTCATGATCGCGGTGACCTGCCAGTCACTATGACTGGGCGGGTCACCGCGATCACGAAAGGAGGCTGGGCTGACCCGTGGGCATGGCCCCTCAGCGCACGAGCCGGATATGCCAGCAGATCTCGGTGCGCGCGGTGTCTGTCACGCGCTGATCGGGCGCGGGGCTTCGGGCAGCTGCTGGCCGTGCGGCGCCGGGCACGTCGAGAACCTGCCGGGCCGGGAGAACGGACCTGACCGGCTCGGGGCGGCTGGCGCGCCTGCTGGAGCGCGGGCCGCTGGCCGGCGGCTTCACCCCCGGCCGGGGTCAGGGCCGCCGTGCGCTGCCGTGGTACGCGCATGTGGGTGCGGTGCTGGAACGGCCAGACAACGGCGCGATCGTGGCGGGGCGTCTTCCGCCGCCGCGCCAAGGGTGGTCCAGCCGCGGACGGCGGAGACCGCCCGGCTGGGCGACGTGCTCCAGGGCGCCGGGACCAAGACCGGGCTCGGCGGCCTCCTCCATCGCCGCCAAGCCTGGGCCGGCGGCGCCCGGGGCGCTGACCGGCGGGGAACGCCGCGGCGAGGTTCCTCGCCGGCCTGGCCCAGGCCAAGGTGCGGGCCGAGGTCCCGGACCTGCCCGGTGGCGCTGGACGGCCGCTTCGGCGGCCACCACGCCCTGACGCGCCGCCCGCGCCTGGAGCACATCGGTCACCTGGAGGCTGCGATCGCGAAGCTGGACGCCCAGACCGAGGTCATGACGACGGCCTTTCCGGCCCAGCCGGAGCTGCTGACCGCCGTCCCCGGCGCCGGGCCGCCAGCTGCCGCCGCGCCGATCCGCGAGCCCGCCGCCACCAGGGAGCACTTCCCCGGTGCCGCCCACCTGGCGCCGCGGACCCGGGCCGCGCCCCGGCAACCACCAACCCGCCCGGCGAACGCCGCCCCCGGCAGCCGCCGCCAGGGCAACCAGCGCCCGCAGCCCCAGCCGGCGCAGCGCGCCCGGTCAGCCGTCCGCCACCAGGGCTGCCCCCAGTCCCTCCACCACCGCCACGTCACGAAATCCGGCGGCCGCCGCAGCCCTTCCGCGAAAAACAAAGCGACCGCCACGCCCGCCCACGCGGCGACCGCCATCACCTGGCACGTCCTGGCCACCGGCCAACCCCACCAGCAACCCGGCGCCGGCTACTTCGCCAGCCGCCCGCACCCCCAACGGGAAGCCCAGCGGCTGATCGCCAAGCTCCAGGCCCCCGGCCACCAGCCAGCCCTTCACCCAGCCGCCTGACCACCCGCCCCAGCAGCACCCCGCCACGCCACCACCGGCCGCGGCCCGCTGCCGCCCGCCCAGCTCAGGCCCATTCACGTATCAGGGTCGACGGTGTTGTTCCGGCCCCCGAAACACCGGCCGCAACGACATTCTGGAGTACAAGCCTGCGGCCGGGCCTCGGTCCGTGCCGCCCGCGCCCGTGGTTAGCCGGGCGAGCCGGTGCCGACGAACGGGCGACGCGTCAGGCTCCGGTGAACCATCTGTGTCAGCGTCACGAAAACAGGCACGCCAGTTCGCTCCTGGATCGCGTGTGCGAAGGGCACCAGGTCTGTGCATTCGACGACGAGCGCGCCCATATCGGGATTGTCCCGCGCTAGCTGTTCGACCTGGCCCAACACCTCACGCTCCAGCCGATCCGCGTCGAGTTCCACGCGCCGCCCCTCGAGCATGACCTCGCGAAACTCGGGCTGGTCCGCCATGTCGGCGATGCACACAGGGATGGACTCGCCGCCGATCGCCTCGAGATGGCGCCGGGTGAGCGAGCGGCGGTCGGCGACAAGCAGGCCGACCTTCTGGTCCGAGCGGAGCATGCGGTGGACCATGGGTAGCTGGATCAGGCTGGAGGCATAGAGCGGGATCCTGACCGCGTCGGCTAACTGCTTCTGGAAGAGCACAAGGAAGCCGCACGCGCCCGTGATCGCCGCCGCCCCCTGCGCTTGGAGCTCCTTCGCCGCGTGAATGAGCGGTTCGAGCAGGCTCGGGTCGGCCTGGCTCACCACCCTTTCCGGCGTCGCCCCCTCCACCACTTGATAAATGACGGGAAAATCGAAGGTCGTCCGGTTGCGAATATGCCCCGGGATCTTGGTGAAGGAGGTCTCCAGGCAAAGGACGCCTATCGCGACGTCGCGACTCGTCTCCGCTCCGTTTGGCATGGCCATTTTCCTGTTATCTCACGGTTGCGACCCGCGTGCGGCGGCGCCGGTCCCGCGTGCGGCGGCGCCGGTCCCGGGTGCGGCGGCGCCGGTCCCGGGTGCGGCGGCGCCGGTCCCGGGTTCGGCGGGTGCCCGGTCAGCCACGTGCGGGCCGGTCAGCCACGTGCGGTGCCGCTCAGCCGCCTGCGGCGAAGCGGGCCAGCCGCCCGCGCACGGTAGCGGTCGATCCGAAATGGCCTGAGGTCCATTTCGGGTTGCTCACCGGCGATGATCTGGGCGATCAGTTTGCCGCTCACCGGCGCAAGGCCGATGCCGATGTGTCCGTGGCCGCAAGCCACCGACACATTGCGGTAGGGGTCGGCGCGCGCGATGAACGGAAGGCTGTCCGGCGTGCACGGGCGGAGGCCACCCCAGATCTCCAGGGTCTCGGTGTTCTCCAGGCCCGGGAGATAGGCATGGACGGTCCGCAGGATGCCGTCCACGCGACGGCGGGACACCGAGCTGTCCATGCCCGACAGTTCCAAGGTCCCGCCGAAGCGAAGACGGTCGCCGAGCGGCGCGAGCGCGACCTTCCCCTCGCTCAGCAGTGCCGGCAGCCGCGGCGCGTTGCGCGGCGTCTTGACCGTGATGCTGTAGCCCTTGGCGGGCTGCAGTGTGAGCCCGATGTCCAGCTCGCGCGCGCACTCGGCCGACCAGGCGCCGGCGGCGATGACTATCTCACGAGGTCTGAAGTCCCCGCGCGTCGTTCTCACCTGCCGGACCTCGCGGTCGGCGACTTCGAGGCCGACCACCTCGGTTTGGGCGTGGATCTCGACGCCCATGCAGTGCAGCGTCCGGGCGAATTCAACGACGAAGTCGGGGACATGCAGGTAGGCGCCCTCCTCGTTGTACAAGGCGCCGCAGATGTCGAATTCGGCATCGGGCTCGACCGCACGCAGCTCGCCCGGGCCCAGGACGCGCAGCGGCACGCCGTGAGCGACGGCTTGTGGCACGGACCGGCGCGCCTTCGCAAAACCCTGCGGCGTCTTGAACGCGATCACCATGCCCCGTGCCGCGAACGTGGCAGCGAGGCTGCCCGATGCGCAGAGCCCGCGCAGCATCTCGAGGCTCCGCTGCTTCATGTCGACAAGCACGCCGAAACCGGCAACCGCGTCCTGCTCGTTGCAGGCGCGGCGGAAGTGCCACAGCCAGCGCGCCAGTTCGGCGTCCCAGCGCAGCCTGACATAGAAAGGGCTCTCCGGATTCAGCAGCCAGCGCATCCCTTGGGCCACCACTCCAGGCTCGGCGAGGGGTGCGGCGCCCTGGGTGCCGACGAAGCCGGTGTTTGCGTAGGAGCAGGACTGCGGTCCGCCGACCGATCCGCGCTCTACCACGGTCACGCTCGCGCCGCCGCGGCGCAGGTGATAGGCGCAAAATAGGCCGACGACGCCGCCGCCGATGACAAGGACATCAGGATCGTGCCGCCCGGGCGCCGCGCTTGGAGTGACCATCGCGTTCCGGCCGCTACAGGCTCACGACATAGAAATTGGTTGGCAAATTGACCACGACCCGCTCGTAGATCTCGGCCATGAGCGCGATGCCTGGGGCCGCGAAGGTCCCTTGCGGCGGCTCGGCGAAGCGGATCACCGAGCGCCCGGCATCGAACAGCAGAGCGCCATGGCCGAAATCACCGATGATGGCGGTCCCCGGATCGACCAGCCGTGTCCGCACGATAAAGACGCCGTTCTGCTCGACGTCGTCCATCAGGCGGCCATGCCCCATGAACGTGTAGTAGTCGGCTGGGTTGATGATGAGACCGTCGGCGGTGCTCCCCCTCTGCTCCACTTCGTTGAGCGCGGCGAGGATCGTCGAGCCGAACGGGCCCTTCGACGTCATGCGAGCGATCTCCGGCATGTTCAGCAGTCCGCCCTCGCCACGGATGATCGTGTGGTTCTCGGCCGTGCCGAGGCGGACGATCAGCCGGTAGTTGATGAAGGACTCGAACGTCTCGGCGTCTTCCCACAGGCCCGGCGGAACCTGAACCCACGCGGTGGTGGGTAGGAGCTCGGGAACCGGCGCTTTGTGGAAATGATTCGCAGCCTCACGCCTCAGCTCGGCATCATTGACCTTCGGGTCGCCCGGCTGCGCCGGGCTCTCGTGCCAGTAGAACTGGCGAGGATCCCGGGACAGGTCGACGATCTTGAGCATGTCGCGCGCCGGATGGCGCGGCTTGCGCCGCGAACTGGCCAGTGAGCCGGTGATCGTCACGTCGTACTCGACGCAGGCATCAAGTCCCTTGGCGGCACAGGCCTCAACGAACATCCGGCCTGGCAACAGCTCCTTCTTCCGCTCGGCGACGACCTCCGCCATCGTTCGCTTCACTTCTTCTGTCCGCTGCATGGTCTCCTGCCTGATAGGTGATACGAAGCTAGGGTGTGGCGTTGCGGCGCTTGCGGGTAACGAAGATCCCCCAGCCGAACTCGCCGTGGTCAATGGCGATCTGGATCTCCTTGCACGACGCGGAGAAGGCCAGCATCCAGTCCCGCGCCGCGGCGTCCGGGGTTGTCTCGGCGCGCTCCAGTGCCGTCTTGCCCAGCACTCGGTAGGTCTGCCTGATATGGCTCCGCAGATTGCGGGCGAGCAGGATCTCAAACCCGGCCTCCTCAAGCGCGACCTGATACCCGACGAGTGAATAGCCGCTGCTCCATCGCACCCGGTCGTAGACGTGGGTGCGGGCGCGGTCGCCGATGTCCTTCGTGGGCTGCAGGAAATCGGAGAACGCGAACACGCCACCGGGCCGCAGAACACGCTGGATCTCGGCATGGCTGCGTGGCTTGTCCGGCACCAAGAACAGCGAGTCCTGGCTGACGACATGGCTGAAGCGCGACGGCTCATAGGGCATCTGTGTCGCCGAGCCGTGCCGGAACTCCACGGTGGCGAGGTCACGGTCGCCGGCCAGCTTGGTCTGCGCGAACTTGATCCGCTCGTTGCTCAGATCGAGCCCTTCGCCGTGGCAGCGGAACCGCTTCGCGAGATAGATCAAGAAGTTGCCGCAGCCGCAGCCCACGTCCAGCACATACGAAGAGCCGTCGATCCCCGCCTCTGCCGCCAGGATCTCGGAGGTCCGCTCGGCGGCCGCGCGATAATCGCTGTCAGCCTCGTCGGCGAAATAGCCCGTGTGTAAGACGCCCTCGCTGTCCCAAAAGCTCAGATAGGTCTGAGCGGTCTGGTCGAAAAAATCTTCCACATCCTGCTCGGTGTAGGCGTGACTCGTCACTGACATCACAGGCTCCTTGTCTGCAGAGGCGCGTCCGCCCCCAATAGCCGCGGTTGTCAAATGTAGGTGTCCTTTGCTGCTGCGCCGGTCCGAGTTCGCTGCGAAGCGGCGCGGAGTGTGCCGCGATATCGGTAGCCGTAGCGCTGGAGCAGCGGCCATGACAGTGTCGCCGCTGCGAGCTTGGCGGACGCGGGAAGGCCGGCCCTCCAGGACTCATCGCTGTCCCGGATGATGGTGGCGCCGGTGCGGAAGCGATCTGGGTTGCCGGTGACCGTGTGATTGGTATGAAGCTGGATCATCCTGCCCTGCATTGGGTTGGCGGCGGGGTCGGCGCCAAAGAGCCGCAACAGCGCCTCAATCGTGCCGGCTGGGTCGGCGATGAACTCCTCATAGCGCAGAAAGAGCGACCGATCCGGATAGCGCCGGGTGATCGCCTGCGAGGCCAGATTGAAGCCGTGCCAATAAGCCGTGCTCATGGCCGACGACATGGTGTAGACGTACTGCTTGGGCTGCCGCCAGGATTGAGCGACCGCCCGCGGGTCGCGCACCAGATGGACGAAATACGGCCGCACCCCGTCCAGGTGCGGCAGCAGGGCCGCCTCGCCCGGGATCTTCGTCGTGTCCACGATCACGCTCGCGCCCAGCCGCTCGGCGATGGCATGGTAGGTCCGTGTCATCAGGGCGGCGTGCTCGCGGATCTCGGGGCAATGCAACCCACGGCCGAGCACCCGCCAGGTGTGCCGGGTCCGGACGCAGGCGCGCTGGCGGCCGATGACGAGGTCGGCGTAGGCCTCGGCCGAGACCCCAGCCGGCCTGCACAACGGCAGGATCTCCGACCAGATTGAGCACAGGGTGAGCACCTTGCCGCAGCCGCACACGCTGTTTGCGCCCTTGCCCGCCGCGTTCTTCCACAGGAAATGCAGCTCGCCGACGTGGAAGACCCCTGCGATCTCGCCCAAGATGTTGCCGATAATCGTGCTGCCGTTGCGGCACCAGCCGGTGATGCACAAGATCTTGAGCGGCGATGCGTCCATGACGTGCCCACCCCCAAAATTCAGCATGCGGCCGTGGGCGGTGCGGTGCGCTGGCGAGGCCGCCGGCCGGAAGCCGGCCGGCCAGAAGCTTGCCGGCCAAGAGGCCGCCGGCCTCGCCAGCGCCTTGCGAGGTTTCTCACTGCGGCTGCCTCGCCAGCGCGGTGTCGGCCGCCTCGGCGGCCGGCGCCGGCACCGGGAGAATGCCGGCGTCTCGGCCGCCGAGCACATCGGTGCTCACGCCGACGGGGGTGGCCTCCTGCTGGCGGTGGTTCGCCCGTCGGCGGTGGACCGGTTGGGCGGCGGCCGCGACCTTGCGTATTGCGGTGATCAGGTGGTCGCAGTCCTTCGTGGACAGCGTGGAGGACAGTGGGACGTCAATGGCTTGCTGCAGGTATCCAGTGGTGGCGGGGAGCTGGCCTTGAATCGTGGCCACGTCGCGGGTGGGGTAAAGGAACCGCCAGTTCCAAAAGACCCGGACGTTGTCGTCTTCGTCGGAGCCCAGGTTGCGGGCGTCGATGCCTTCGCTGCACAGCGCGTGGGCGAACCATTTCGGGTTCCGGCCAGGGACGCGGAAGATGAAGGCCTCGCCGAGGTAGGCGCCGGCAGCGACGGGCTGGCGGATCGCGATGCCGGGCATCCCGGCGAGGGCTGCGGTCACGTAGTCGTAGTTTCTGCGGAAGCACGCCACCCGCAGTGGCAGCCGGGTCATCTCGGCTCTCAGCAGCGCCGCGCGGATCTCATCCATCCGGAAGCTGAACAGCGGTAAGTCCAGGTCGGAGGCGATCGGCGGCTCGCCACACGGGAAATGCCGCCGGACCCGCCCCTCATAGGCCCCAGACAACACCACCGCCCGGGCGAAAAGCGCGCTGTCGTCGGTGATGAGAAACCCGCCCTCGCCGCAGTTGAGCGACTTGTCCGACTGGGTGCTGAACGCCCCAGCCACCCCGAACGTGCCGAGCTTGCGCCCCGCAAGCTCCGCGCCGAGCGCCGGCACCACGTCCTCGATCACCGGCACCCCCATCTCCGCCGCGAATTGGGTCAACGCCCGCATCTCCGCCGCGAACCCCCGCATATGAACTGTCACGATCCCCTTAACCTGCCCACTCCACCGGCGGCGCAGATCCGCCAAATCCATGTGCAGGTCCTCATCCACTTCCACGAGCAACGGCCGGCACCCCGCCAGCACAATGGCGCTGGGCGTCGCCACAAACGTGAAACCCGGGCAGGCGATCAGCGAGCCCGGCGGAATCCCCGCCGCCACGATCGCCAATGCAAGCGCCGTCGTGCCGCTCGAGGTCGCCAGCGCATGCGCGCAGCCGAAATACTCGCACAGTTCCGCCTCGAGCTGACCACACTCGGTCTCTTCGTGGGGTCGGCAGTCATAACGGAAATACAAATGACTGCGGACCGCGCGCAGCGCCGCCTCCTCATCCTCCCGGTGTACAAACACCGCCCCCTTGTCATACGTCGGCCACGGTGCCCGCCGAACGGGATCGCCACCATATAAGGCCAACCGCGCATACCCCGATTCCTTGACCCCCTGCATTGGCTGGGTCGCCACCAAAACCTTCTCCTTTCTGTTTCACCGGCTGGCGCCGCGTATGGCCGCCGGGTTTCTTGTTGATGGCGTCCGGGTGGGCGGTAGCCACACCCGCGCGCCCTTGCGCTCGTGCGGCAAGCGGCGCTGAACGCCGCGACAGCGAAGGCGCGAGCCGCGCTCGCCGGCTCGCGCCTTACGTAGATCCACGACAACACGACGTATCCATACCCAGCGCGCGATCAGCAACCGCCGGAAACCACGAAAATGATCGCCTGCGAAGCGGCGTGGGTCAACCATCGGCGCCAGCGCTGACGGTTCCCGCCGCGAGCCTGGCCCATCTAGCGGTTCGCGACACGGGATCCGACGCCCGGGCCTGACCGCTGGCGCTGCCGTGCTGAACGCCCCCTTATCCTGAACGGCTGCCGCAGCGTGTCACGACCGGCTCACCGGCCTTCCCGTCTCAGGGGGTAGTGGGCATCTGGTCGCCCGCGTCGAATGGCCGCAGGAAAACCGTGGGGTTGAAGCGCCGGAACGCGGGCGGCGTGGCGACAAGCTGGCCGCCGGAGCTGAAAACGTTGAAAGCGCCGCCGAGGGCGGATGCCGACGCGTTCAGCGCGGCGGGATCGGTCGCGCTGCTGCCCCAGAAGCCGGTGTTGACGCGGTGCAGCAGGTCACGCACGGCCGCGATGGTCTCCGCCGGAGTGAACGTGCAGTGGCCGGCCCGGTGTACATACACCTGGCGCAGCAGCCGCCAGTCGTCGTTGGCCGCGACCACATGCCGGTAGGCCTGCTCGTTTTGTGGCACGACAAGGCCGTCGCCGATCGTGTGCAGGGTAAGCACCGGCACGGTGAGCTGGCCGTTGAAGACGATGTTGGCCATCAGGTAGCGCACGGCCGCTGGGTCGGCGCTGATCCGCGGCGCGCTGTTCAACGTCTGCAAGTCTGTGGCGAGGTCCAGTCCCGCAGCCTGGTACAGCCCCCGCACCTCTGCCGCGTCGGCCGACTTGGCCAGGTCCGCGGCGTAGTCCACGGTGGTGTTCCATGACGGGTTACCGCCTGCGCGGGCTTCGAGCTCGGCCCGCAGCGCGAACACGAACGGGAAGTCGACCATCGTGTCCCACCTGAACTGGTTGGCCTCCTGCGCCGCGTAATCGGTCCGGGCCGGCTGGGGCGACAGCGGCGTGAACCAGCCCGGCGTGTCGCTAAGCGCCGCGGCGAGCGCGAGCCTGGCCCGGCCCTGCGCCGTCTGCTGCGCCGCCCCGGCGGCCGCCTCGGCGGCGTTCAGGTTGCCAGCAGGATCGGTGATGTGCGTAACCGACACCGACGGCGCGAGCAGGGTCTTGAAAGCGAAGGCAGAGTCAAGCCCGGCGTTCCAGGCGGCGACGCCGCCGGCGAGCACGCCGCACATGGGCAAGGCAGCGCTGAACCGCTGCGGGTAGCTCTGGATGAGACCGGCGGTGATAATGCCGCCGAGTGAGTGTCCCCAGGCGATCGTTCTGGTTGGATGGCCGACAAGCTGGCCAAACACATCCAGCGTGGCGATCTGGTCGGGCAGCGCCTGCGCGATGGCCCATCCGGTCGATGAATACGACGAGCCCGCCAGGGCATAGCCGTGGCTCAGCAGCCAGTCTCCAGTGACCGGGTCACCGACGTCATGTGCGGGGTTGTCCGATCCGGGCGTCACATATCCATGGCTGTACAGGAACAGCGTGCCGTTCCAGTCACCCGGCACTTCGATCTTGTAGGTGGCGCCGTCCTGCAGGGTTCCTGTGAGTAGCTGCGCTCCGGCCGCGTCCGAGCTGGGCGCGGCAAGCGCGTGCCCTAACCCGGTTGGCCCGACACCCGCGGCGAGCAGCGTCACCACGAACGACAAACGCGAGACTCTGCGGTTCCAGAACACGGTCACACACTCCTACCGCGCATACGTCGGCCAGGGGTACCGACATCAGGTGGACTCTAACGCTCCTGTGGCCGCTGCGACAGTCGTCAAATGGGTGCTAGATGCGTGCAGGAGGGGGACAGGCGATGCGTTTCGCGGGTAAGACAGTGATCATCACCGGCGCGGCGGGCGGGCTCGGATCCGTCATGGCGACCGCCTTCGCGGCCGAAGGCGGGAACGTCGCCGTCGTTGACCTTCCCGGCAGCCGTGCGGCCGAGGTGGTGGCCGAGATCAACGGTTCAGGCGCCGCGGGAGGTGCGGTCAGCGTCTCGTGCGACCTGACCGATCTCGACGCCGCCGCCCAGGTCATGAAGGGCATCGCGGCCGAGCACGGTGGCGTTGACGTGCTGGTGAACAACGCTGCCATCTACCCGAGCAAGCCCGTGGCCGACTACACGATCGGGGAATGGCAGCTTGTTCAGCGGATCAACGTGGACGCCGCGTTCGTGTGCGCCCAAGCCGTGCTGCCCGCGATGCGGGCAGCGGGATCCGGCCGGATCGTCAACGTCGCCAGCATCACGTTTCTGCTCGGATTTGCGCGCCTTGCCCCGTACGTGGCATCCAAGGGCGCGCTGATCGGGCTGACGCGTGCCCTTGCGCGCGAGTGCGGCGAGTGCGGCATCACGGTCAACGCGGTAGCGCCCGGTGCTTTTCCGACCGCGGCTGAACAGATCCACCCGGATCCGCAGCGGTACAACGCCTACGTGCTGGAGCAGCAGGCGGTAAAGCGGCGGGGAAGGCCCGAGGATGTCGCCAATGCGGTGCTCTTCTTCAGCGCGCCGGAGACCTCCTTCATCACCGGCCAACTGCTGTGCGTTGACGGCGGCTGGGTCATGCACTGACGCCGTGCCGGTTGTGCGCGCCAACCAGGCCCACCCGGAGGTAGCCGCTCACGCTGCACGTCGCGGCCGACGTATTGGTGAGCGCTACCGGCAGTCGAACGTTTCCGGCGCCGTGGTCGGCGCGGCCAAGGCCGACGGCTAGCTGCCTGTCGGCGCAGGCGGGCACAGCGTGGGCAGCCGCTGCCGCGAGCGAGCTTGTCATCCGCGCTGCCACCGACGCGCAAGCGGTCGCGCTGCCCACGGCAAGAACCGCAACTGCCAGTGGCGCCACGAATCGAGCGCTGCGCGGCTTCGCCTTACGTCGCGATCCAGGTCGCAAGCTCAACCGGTTCATGTTCCGTAGACGGCTCTCCCGCGCGTCAGGTTGGACGCCACGGGGCGGCTAGCGAAGCGCGGGCACGTCCGCGACGACCGTGCATGATCCCGGCGCCACCTCGGTGAACCCGGCGTCACGGACCACCGGCAAGCCGCTCGCCACAAATTTTGCCCAGCACCCGGCCGGCGCGGTCCGCACGGCGAGCCGCAAGCCACCCGCCAGCCAGGCTGCCCGTGCCTCGTCACGCAGCCGCCACCAGGCGAGCTGTGCGGCGTGGCCGACCTGCGCCATCGCCTTCCCCGCGGTCATCGTCAGATCTGGATTGAGCCACAGCACGGGCGTGGTTGCCGCCGCCACGTCGGGCGGCGGCTCGGCGTCGGCCAGCTCGGTGCCCGCGACCTGCAACCTGGCGAGATCAGCCGGCCAGCGGCCGACAGGCACCGGTGGGTGGACCCGAACCTGCGCCGTGCCCTCGGTGACCGTGATGCCAGGAAGCGCGAGCACGCGGCGCCAGGCCGCTCCCCGCGCGCGGCGGACTACCTTTCTGATCCGGCCGGCCTCCCACGCGCGGACCGGATCAGCCCACTCGCCATGCGTTGCACGCGGGTCTGCAAGCAGCGCGAGCACCGCGCGCGCGGATGCCTCAAGCGCGTCTGTTCGGCCTGGCGGTGACGCGCGCTCGACGTGTACGACCAGTGGAAGGACGAATTCGGCCGACGGCTCTATGCCCTCGGCCGGCGCGGTGACCGTCTCGCCCGTGCCCACTGTCACAGCATCCCAGGCCGGTGATCTCTGCGGCGCCCCGATGCCGGGGCTGCGGGTCACCCGTCGCGGGTGACGCGCGCCGGGGGTGCCGTCCCTGACCGGGCGGGATCACCACCCGCACACTAGCCTCACGGCCGAGGCGTCGGCTGCAGGTCGTCGGAACCGCCGTAGTTACCGCCTGGGGTGACGATCGTGCCGGCCTTGCCCGCGAGGATGGCGGCGGCCTGATCCAGCGCGCCGATCGCGGCGACGTCGCCGGTGACCTCGGCGAACCGGCACGCGGCCGCCACCTTGGGGCCCATCGAGCCAGCGGGGAACCGCTCGGCGCGAAGCGCGGCTGGCGTGGCGCGCGAGATTTGTTCGGCAGCGGGCGTGCCGAAACCGCGCATCACCGCGGGCACGTCGGTGAGCAGCAGCAGCGCATCCGCTTCGAGCGCCTCGGCGAGCACCGCGCTCGCGAGGTCTTTGTCGATCACTGCCTCGACTCCCTGCAGCTTGCCTGCCTCGTTACGGATCACCGGAACGCCGCCGCCGCCCGCGCACACCACGACCGCTCCTGAGCTGATCAGCAGACGGATGATCCGCGTCTCCACCACGCGCTGCGGAATGGGCGATGGCACCACCCGCCGCCAGTACGTCCCGTCCTGCCCGATGCTCCAACCATGCTTGGCGGCCAGTTGCCTGGCAGTCGCCTCGTCGTAGACGGGGCCGACGAACTTTTCCGGCGTGGCGAAGGCTGGATCGGCAGCCGACACGAGCGTCTGGTTCACCAAGGCGACCACCTGACGGCCTGGCAGCGCATTCTGCAGCGCCTGCAGCAGCCAGTACCCGATCATGCCCTGGGTTTGAGCGCCGAGAACATCGAACGGGTAGGGCGCGCCGAGCGCCGGATCAGCGGCGCTCTCCAGGGCCAGCATGCCCACCTGCGGGCCATTGCCGTGCGTGATGACGACCTGATGCTCCTCCGCGAGGGGAGCAAGCGAACGGACCGCGCGAACGGCGTTGGCCTGCTGGACCGCGGCATCGGGTTTCTCGCCACGCTGGAGAAGCGCGTTGCCACCCAGCGCGATGACTATGCGCATCGCATCTCCTCACCGGTCCGGCTTGGTGCGAGGCTTGCGCCGCGCAGACCGATCGCGCAGCACGTTACAGAGCGGCTGCCGCATGCCGACTCGCGGGCGGCTAGTTTCGCTGGCCAAACGCCTGCAGCGCCCCGCGAACGGGTGGTGTCAGGGCGCTGCCCGCGCGCTCGGTCAGCAGGGTCATCTCGTATGCGACCAGGCCCATGTCGCAGTTACGCCGTGCGAGCACGGCGAGGACGGAACCGTCGCTGATCGTCATGATGATCAGAACGCCGTGCTGCATCTCCACGACGGTCTGGGTGACCGCGCCACCCTCGAACATCCTGACAGCGCCCTGGGTCAGGCTGGCAAGGCCGGACGTCACCGCAGCGAGTTGATCGGCTCGGTCGGGGGGGAGCCCGGCTGAGGACGCCACAGGAATGCCATCTGAGGACACAACGAGCGCGTGCGCGGCGTCGGGAACCCGCTCGATGAAGTTATTGATGATCCAGTCCAGGTCCTGCGCTGGATAAATAGCCGGATTCAAAGGGGATGCTCCTCTCCAGGCGAGCGCGCCGCCGATGCGCTCCGCCATCTCCCGGGCTGAGGTGCCCCCAAACCCGTGCCCGCGCCGCGCCGGATCACTCCGGTCATCCCTCCTCGGGCGGGTTCTCAGTCTTGATCGCCGCGCGAGCCTTGCGCACTCCCTCCTGGAAGCTGGCCATCCGGTCGCGCGTGGCCTCCGCGGAAATGGCGGCGTTGGCGACAGCCTGCACGCGCGCGCTTGCCGACCCAGGAACGATGTTTGCCTGGGGAACCCGCCGCGGCAAGCCAGCGGAGGTGACCGCGCCCACGGTGGGCGCGGAGGCGTCGCTCGCCGCGCGCCATCCTTCATCGGCGGCCGATGTCCATTCGGGCAAGGAAGCGGCGCCCGGCTCGGTGTCGGAGGGTTCCTCCGCGTCCCGCGGTGCCCGCCCCCGGCGGTGGAACCAATCGGATTCGAGCAAGTCGTAGATCGGCAGCCGCGAGTGCGATCCGTCCGTCGCGCCAGCCGGCACGACGACTGAGCGGCCCGAAGGCGAGGGCGCAGCGCCGGAGGGGCGTGCCGGGCCGACACCGGTGGACTGCAAAGGGCTGGTCTCGGCGGCCTGAAAGGTACCGAGATCGGCGGCCCGCAGCGGGCCGGTGTCGGCGGCCCGCGCCGGACCGGCATCGGCAGTCGGCATGGGACCGACGTCGGCGGCCTGCGCCGAACTAGCGTCCGCGGCCTGCATGGGGCCCGTGTCTGCGGCCCGCGTCGGGCCGGCGTCCGCGGCCTGCATGGGGCCCGTGTCTGACGCCCGCATCGGGCCGGCGTCTGACGCCTGCATGGACCCGGTGTCTGCGGCTTGCATGGACCCGGTGTCTGCGGCTTGCATGGACCCCGTGTCTCCGGCTTGCATGGACCCGGTGTCTCCGGCTTGCATGGACCCGGTGTCTGCGGCCTGCATCGGGCCGGTGTCTGACGCCCGCATCGGGCCGGTGTCTGCGGCCTGCGTGGACCCCGTCTCTGCGGCCTGCATCGGGCCGGTGTCTGACGCCCGCATCGGGCCGGTGTCTGACCCCCGCATCGGGCCGGTGTCGGCCGGATAGGTCGGCCCGGAACCCGCCGCCGCGGTCTCGGTCTCCGCTGCGTATGGCGGCGCAGTGTCGGCAGGGTAGCTCGGCGCGGAATCAGCCGCCGGCATCGGCTCGATGTCAGCCAGTCGGCTCGGCCCGGTCCAGGTGCTGGTGGGCATCGTGCTGGTGGGCATCGCCGGAGCGTTGAACATCGCTTGTGACGGTGGGGTGCTCCATGCCTCCCCCCCGCCGGAAAGGCCCTCATCGGTTCCAGGTGCGCCGAGTCTGCGCATCCACGTCGTTGATGCCGTTGTGTCCTGCGCGATCAGCGTGTCGGGAAGCCAGATCAGTGCGGTGAGACCGCCGAGCTCTGGCTGACGGAGCCGGACTCGGATGCCGTGCCGTGCCGCCAGCCGCGCCACCACGAAAAGGCCCATTCTGCGTGACACGGCAACGTCGACCACCGGCGGATTCTCGAGCCGCCAGTTGGCGTGCGCCATTTCCTCGGAACCCATGCCGACGCCTTGATCTGTGATGTCAAGCAGTTCGCCGCCGCTGCCCAGCAGGTGACCTGTCACCTTGACCGGCGTGTCGCCAGGTGAGAACGACGTCGCGTTCTCCAGCAGCTCGGCGAGCAGGTGTACCACGTCGTTGACCGCGTTCCCGACGACGGAGGTGCCCGGTTGGATGCTCAGGGTGATTCGCTCGTACTGTTCGATCTCGGAGACGGCTGCCCGCATCACGTCGACAAGGGCGACCGGCTTACCCCACCGCCGCGTCGGCTCATGGCCTGCGAGCACGAGCAGGTTCTCCGAGTTGCGGCGCATGCGGGTGGCGAGGTGGTCCATCCGGAACAGGTTCCCCAACCGCTCGGCATCCTGTTCACCCTGCTCCAGCTCGTCGATGAGCCGAATCTGGCGTTCGACAAGTGACTGGCTGCGCCTGGAAAGGCTGACGAACATGGCGTTAATGTTTTCGCGCAGACTTGCCTCGTTCACGGCAAGTCGCAGCGCCTCGCGGTGTACCTGGTCGAACGCTCGGGCGACCTGACCGACCTCGTCGGTCGAGAAGACCTCAATCGGCTCCACGTCCAAGCTGTCCCGGTCTCCACCGGTCTCGCTCAGCTGGCGGACCCGCTCCGGCAAGCGCGCGCCCGCAACCTGGAGGGCGCCTGCGCGCAGTCGCCGAAGTGGGCGGGTCAGCGACCTGGCGACGATCGCGGTCATGATCAGGGAGAAAATGAGCACGCATGCCATCACGACGCCGGTCAGCAGCGCGGAACGGTCGGCACCGTGCCGCAGCTCGCGGCTGTGCGCGATGATCGAGCTGACGGCTTCGCGCTCGATCGAGTGCATCCGCTGGATGGTGTCGGACATCGCCGTGTACCACTGCCTGCTCGCGGTCGCTGAGTTACCTGTGACCAGCGGGAGGTTGCTGTCGGCTTGGGTGATCGCGTGCTGCTCGATATTCTGCGCCTGGTCGACGAGCGGTCCGGTCACCGTGCTCATGTAGAGCTGGCGCTGGGCCGGTGTGGCAGACGCCAGGTAGGTCGCCATGTCGGCGGCCTGCTGAGCCTGCGCCGCGGTCAGCGCGTCGATACCGCCCGGCTGGAACTGTCCCGTGGTGAGCGCCGCATACAGGACCGCGCGCTGCACCGAAGCCTGGTCCTTCGTCCGCGAAAGGAAACCCAGCGCCCGAACGCTGTCGGCCAGTTGCGGGTCGGAGCTGCCCTCCGCGATCCCGTCGTTGAACGCGAACAGGTCCGTGATCACCTGAGAGTAGTCCGTGATCATGGGCAGCGGCGGCAGCTGGCTGCGCAGCGCGGCCGCGCGCAGGCCTTGCAGGTCGCGGATCCTGGCGAGCACGGTGCTCAGGCGCTGTCGGGTGTCGGTTGAATAGCCGCCGCCGATGCGGGCAGCCCGAGCTTGCACGGTCCTGGCGGCGGAGTCGGTGCGCGCGTACTGCTTGTGCAGACTGGCCTGGCCCCGCGCCGGGTGCCCGGCCGCAATGAAGCCTGCCGTGACGTCGCGCTCGTTCTCTATCGCTTGCGCCAACTGCGTGACGTCGCCGCCGACGATCGCGAGCTGTTCGATGTGCCGGGCTGTGTTGGCCGCACCGGCCGCTGACGCGACGCGTACGCCGCCAAACGCCGCCGCGGTCAAGATCGGGATCATGATAAGGGCAAAAAGCCTCCAGCGCATCCGCCAGTTCTTGAGCGCCAGCGCGGACCCCGTTCGGCCGGGGTGTTTGCCTGAGCTGCCTGCACCAGCCCGCACACCGCCCCCACCGGCGCCGCCCGCGCCGCGCCCGCCCGTTCCTGGGCCGCCCGCGCCGCGCCCGCCGCCTGCTCCGGGACCGCCCGCGCCGCGCCCGCCCGCGCCGCGCCCGCCCGTTCCTGGGCCGCCCGCGCCGCGGCCGCCGCCTGCTCCGGGGCCGCCCGCGCCGCGCCCGCCCGTTCCTGAGCCGCCCGCGCCGCGCCCGCCGCCTGCTCCGGGACCACCGCCCGCGCCCGAACCGCCCGACCTCCAATCACTTGAGCCCCAGGCGCTTGAGGCCGAACCGGCTGGGCCCCAGGCGCTTGAGCCCGAACCGGCTGAGTCCGGGGCACCTCGGCCCGAACCGGCTGAGCCCGGGGCACTTCGGCCCGACGCGCTTGAGCCCCAAGCGCCTGAGCCCGGACCGGCTGAGCCCAAAGCGTCGGCTCGCGCGGAGGCTTTCTGGCCCGGACTGGCTGGTCCGGAGGCACCGCCGATCTGCTGCAGGTCACCCATGGTCCCCGTGCCAGGGATCCGCCCTGCGCCTGAGACTGCCCCGGTGCCGGTGCCGGTGCCGGTGCCGGGGCCACCGGCGCGCGCCATGCCCGGGATTTCCACCATGCCGAAGCTATCCCCGCCCGGGATTTCTCCCGGGCTTGGAATACCCGCGGCGCCGGGGCCGCCCCCGCCTGGGGTGCCCCCGGTACCCGGGCTACCGGCCTCGCCGGGGATCCCCGCGGCGCTCTGGCCGCCCCGGCCTCGGCCCACACCTGGACCCGGGCCGCCGCCCGCGATGGCGCCCACTCCGGTCCCCCCGCTGGCGCTCGCGGCTGGACTAGCGCCCATACCCCGACCGCGACCTCCGCCGCTGGCCCGCCTCGGGCGGATCCCCCGCCCGAGGCCGCGACCGTGCCCCGGGGCGGCGGCTCTATTGCGCACGATTGGCACGGCGGACTTACTCCCTTGGATGGCGTTGTCGTGATCGATCATCGCTCGCGTCCGCACTGCTTTCACATCTCTAGCTGGACCTTGCTGGTCGCAACGGGCAGGCTTTTGCAAAGGCACAATATACGTAGCGTTGCGCCGTTCTGTGGTGACTGTCCGTGGTAGCCGGTAAAGCACACGGAGACCGCAACACAGCCAAGGCTCTACTGTAGCGGGACGTCAGGTGGCCCGTGTGATCATATCGTGACATCGGAGAAATGTTACTCAACGTAACAACTGGTGCCGGGTAGTCATGGCGGGAAATTGTCTCGCGCTCTCTTACTGAGCTTGTGCGCCCGCGCGGGCGGCGTGTCGCTGGCGAGATCAGAAAGAATGCTTATTTCTTACTGATCCGTAAAGGTCATGATTTACGATGCCCCACTGTGAGCGCTGACGTCCGGGGCGAAGCCCTTCCGCTGCGTACCGGCCGCCGTCGGCCTGCCGGGCGCCACCGTAGCCCGGACCGGCTGTCGGTGCCGTCGGATGCGCCCGCTCTGGTTCTAGCGGTTCCAGGCGCGGCGTGTTCGGCCAGTGAGGACATCAGCGCGGGAATCGCGGCTTCTGCGAGCAGGTCCTGTCCGGGTGTCCTGGTCCGGGCGGGATACCTGGAGGGTGACAGAGACAACCTGACCGCGGTCCTTGCGGACCTGCCCACGGGTGGTGCGGGTCACTGGCGTGCGGCCGTGGTGGTACCCCTGCTGACTGGTCCGCATCCGAGCGCCGACATGGCGCTGGCAACGGCGGTTGCCAAGGCGGGCGTGCCGGCCGTCCGCACCGGGCACCTTGGGCCCCATCCTCTGCTGGGGGAGGCGCTGCATGCCCGGCTGGCGCAGGCGGGCCTTGCTCGGGTCGGCCGAATGCGCCAGATCAATATCGTGGGCGCCGCGGACGGCGTCCTCATGGTGGTCGCTGGCGGGCCCGCGAGCGCGGGGGAAGCGGGGATGATCGCAGTGCTGTTGGCCGCGCGGCTTGCGGTTCCCGTGATGCCCGCCGCGCTGGGCGATCCCACGAGCATGGCAGAAGCGGTGGCGCGGCTGCGGCAGGCACGTGCGACGCGGCTTGCGCTCGCGCCCTGCGTCATCGGTCCGGAAGCCGATATCGGTGAGCTTGCCGCGACCGCTGCGGAAACCGGGGCGGCGTGCGCGCAGCCGCTCGGCGCTCATCCAGCGCTTGGGCGACTGGTTGCCATCCGATACGGCGCGGCGCTACAAGACCCGCGAATCGCGCTGAGCTGAGCTGCGCGCGGCGATCAAGCCCAGCCGGATCAGGCGCGGAAGCAGTGCGGCTCGGCCAAGCTCTGCCGATCAAGCTAAGCCCTGCGGTCGGCCCAGCCCTGCTGGCCAGGCGAAGCCGCGTGACCGGCGAAGCCGTGAGCCCGGCCACGCCCGGCCGTGTCATGCCGCGCGTTCGGCTTCCTCAGAGCGCCTGTAGGCCCTCGAGCACCTTCCTCAGCAGGCGCTCATCGGCAATCGACGCGTGCGGCGCGGGTCTTGCGACCCTGATCAAAGCTTCGTGCAGCAGATCCGCGAGCAGCACCCGGACGATGCTAACGGGAAGGTCGATATCGCTGGCCAAGTCCGCGACGGTCGTGGGTTTGCGGCAGCGGCGAAGGATCCTATTGTGCTCGGGCACCCACCGGAAGCTGTGGTCGGCGTCCCGGCCGGTCGCGACCACGACGCTGATTAGGTCAAGCGGTGCCGCTCCCGTCGGCCGGGCACGCCCCTGGGTCACCGCGTAGAGCCTGACCACCGGGCCTGCGTCGCGGTCCAGCCATCTGTGGTTTGACGGACTCATGGCCTGGGTCACCCATCGGCTAAGTCTTGGTCAGGCGGTTGCGCCGTCGCGCCGTCGTCGTCCGCGCCCGTGCGTTCTTCCACCGGATCCCATGGCATCCGGCGTGGCGCGGTGGCAGTGCCCGCAGCAAGCCAACCCGCGGCAGCCCAGTCTGCCGCGGCCCAGCCCAGGGCCGGCTGGTCCGGCGTCGCATGATCGGCTGCGGCCAGGCTCGCCGCTGCCGATCTCCCAAACGGCGCCGACGGCGCGGATGGCGCCGGCGCTGACAACGGCGGCGACGGCGCGGATGGCGACGGCGCGGATGGCAACGGCGCTGACAACGGGGACGACAACGCCCCTGACACAGCCGCGACCGCTTCGTCCCCCGGCTCGGCAGCCGGGTCCGCCAGCGCGCCCACCATCGCGACGTGCGGTTCGCCGGCGGCGCCGACCGCGCCGGCTGTGCGGTCACCTTCGCTAACCAGCGTGGGGGCGTCGAGGTCGCGTTCAGGCAGCACCATGGCGTGCGGCATCAGCACGATGGCGGTCGTGCCGCCGAACGGCGACTCGCTCAGCGTGACCTTGATGTGGTGCCTGACGGCGAGCTGGCCGACGACCAAGAGGCCGAGCCGGTCGGTGTCAGCGAGCTCAAACTCGGGCGGGCTTGCCAGCCGCCTGTTGATCTCGGCAATTTCGGTCGGGTCGATACCGAGCCCGCGATCCTCGACCTCCACCACGAAGCCGTTGGCCACCCTGTCGGCGCTAACGGTCACCCGCGTGTTCGGCGGCGAGAACGCCGTGGCGTTCTCGATCAGTTCGGCGAGCAAGTGGACCACGTCAGCGACCGCCGTGCCGATGACGCCGTCCCTTGACTCGCTGACAACGTCGACCCGGGTGTAGTCGAGCACCTCGGCGGCCGCGCCGCGCAGAACCTCGACGACACCCACCCGACCGCGCCAGCCACGCCCGTGAAACTCACCCGACAGGATGATCAGGCTCTCCGCGTGCCTGCGCATGCGGGTGGTCAGGTGATCGAGCCGGAAGAAATCTTCCAGGGTCTGCGGGTCTGTGGTCTTGCGCTCCATCGAGTCGAGCATGTCGAGCTGCCTGTGCAGCAATGACTGGTTGCGCCGCGCGAGATTCAGGAAGACCCGGTTGACGTTCTTCCGTAGCTGCGCCTGTCCCACGGCCGCTTCGATGGCTGTCCGCTGCACCGTGGAGAACGCCTGCGCGACCTTGGCGACCTCGGTCAGCGTGCCAATCGCCATTGCGGGCGCGGCGGTGGTGGCGTCCACGTCCTCACCACGCCGTAGCTGGCCGACAACACGTGGCAGGCGCTCGTCTGCTAGCTCGCGCGCCGCCGTGTCCAGGCCGACCAGCTCCCTCGAAATCCGGCGGGCAAAGCGTAGCAGCACGAAGACCGACGCGAGGACCGCTAAGAGCCCGGCCCCTCCGGCCAGGCCGAGACGTAGCAAAATGTCGCTGCCTACCCCGCTGAGGCCCCGGCTCACCTCCTTCGTGCCGAGCGCCGCCGCGTGGCTGAAGGCCATCAGAAACGTCTGCATGCCGGGTTGCCATGCCGCCTGGCTGACCGGGAGGGGCGCACGGACCTGGCGGTTCGCGACGATGGCATCTTCCATTGACTTGAACGCCGAATAGGTCGGCGAGGCGAAAAGCTGCTTGTACGGGGCGGCGAATCGACCGCTCAGCCGCGCGAGCACCTCGCTCTCCAGGAACCGTTGGTTCGCCACCGCGGCGACGAACAGATTGTGGTCCGCCACACTCATATGACCGCGCGCGGCCATGGCCTCACCGACAAGCGCCCCCTCGCGGCCGACCATCTCCAGCGCGCGACCTGCTTCGATGTTCGCCTCCGCCCGCTGGTAGAGGGGGACATCGCTGGTGGCTACCTGACTGTCTAAGAACTGGAACAGCGCGTCGACCGCGCTGTTATACGCCGCGAAGGCGGCCGGGGCACTGACGGCGCCGAGGTCGATCGCGTTTCGTACGCTGCTTAGCTGGCCGAGCTTGGTGAGCAGCGCTGTGAGGTTCTGCCGAGCCGCGGGGCCTAGCAGACCCCGAACCGCGTCCGCGCCCGCGTGGAACGCGGTGAAAGCGGCGTCGGTGCGCTCGCGCTGGAGTTGAACCGGCGCGTGCGAGGAATGGCGCCCGCTGCCGAGCCACACGAACGACTGAAGACGCTCCTGCACGAGCTGAACAAGCAGGGTCTGGCTCGGCCCGCCTGTCTTGTTGTTCTGGACGTCATAGTTGCGTTTTGCGACGGTGTCAGCGAGCGTGACGCTCGCTGCGAATCCCCAAAGCGCCACCAGCGAGACAAGCGGGATGATCAGCAGGCCGACCAGCATGAACCGGATCGACCTTGTGCGTGCCAGTCGCGTACGGGAAGCCATGGAACCTCTAACCGTGAGTTGGGACAGCAGGCGTGGGACGGGGCAGACGGCAGTCGGCGATTAGGGCGCGGCGACGGGTTCGCCGCGACCGACATCGCGGCTAAGCAGCCGGATCGCATGTTCCACCAGGGTGATCAGCACCGTCTTGCTCGACGATCGCCTACGCGCGTCGCAGAGGATGATCGGCACCTCCAGTCCCAGATCCAGCGCTGTGCGGATGTCGTGGACCCCGAACTGCCGTGCTCCGTCAAAGCAGTTCACCCCGACGACGAAGGGCGTGCCGCGCTGCTCGAAGTAGTCGATGGAGGGAAAACAGGCGGCGAGGCGGCGCGTGTCGGCGAGCACGACCGCGCCGAGCGCCCCGAGCGCCAGCTCGTCCCACATGAACCAGAACCGTTCCTGGCCCGGCGTGCCAAATAGGTAGATCAGCAGGTCGTTGCGGATGGTGATCCGGCCAAAGTCCATGGCCACGGTGGTGGTTGTCTTTTCTGCCACACCGTCGAGAAGGTCCAGGCTCGCGCCCGGCGCGCTGAGGTGCTCCTCGGTGCGCAGCGGGCGGATTTCGCTTACCGAGCCCACCATTGTGGTCTTGCCGACCCCGAAGCCGCCCGCGATCAGGATCTTGATCGTCACCGGGACGTCAGCCGCGGCGTTATAGGAGTCAGAGTCGACGTAGCCCATCGGCCACCTCTCTCAGGATGCGTGGGTCTTGCAGCCCTGCAGGCGGCACTGGACGGCGGACCGTGACAAGGCCCCGGTCGCGCAGATCGGCGAGCAAGATCCGCACGACGCCGAGCGGCAGGTCGAGTTCTGAGGCAACGTCGGCAACCGAGATCGGAATGCGGGACATCCGAAGGATCGAAAAGTGCTCCGGATCGAGCGTCCATGGATCGCGCGGTGCTCTCCGTGAGGATATGACCATGGCGATGAGGTCGAGCCGCTCACCACTCGGCCGCGTCCGGCCGTGAATGAGCGCATAAGGTCGGACGACAGGGCCTGCTTCTTCGTCATGCCAGGTGTCATCTGACGACGGCATGTCGCGGTCACATCGTTCCGTCGCCGGTAGGTGTCGGCCGTGGGTTGACCGACAGGTGCTGCCCCACACGCTTGACAAGAACCGCCATCTCGTAGGCGACGAGGCCCACATCGGCGTTGGCCGCGGTCAGCACGGCCAGGCAGCTGCCTTCGCCCGCAGCGGTCACGAACAAGAAGGCGGACTCCATCTCGACCATCGTTTGCCGCGCGCTGCCACCCCCCAAGTGCTTGCCGACTCCCCGCGCAAGGCTTTGAAAGCCCGCGGCGATCGCGGCCAAGTGGTCGGCATCCTCACGGCTCATGGCCATCGATGCGCCCATGGCGAGGCCGTCTCTGGACAGGACCACGGCCTTCTCGATCTGTGCGACCCGCGTGACCAGGTCGTCGAGGAGCCAGTCCAGCTCGCCTTTGGACGTCGTCGTCGGCGCCTGCGGCTTGCCCGCCTTGTCAGCTGCCGCTGACGCGGTCATTCCGCACTCCCGTCTGATGGTGTGCTGCCACCGAGTTCGGCGTCCGCGGCCTGGTCGGCCTCGTTGGCGGCGAAAGCGGTACGGCCCCGCTCCCAGCCGCGCTGAATGGCCGCCATCGTTGCGCGCGCCTCCTCCGGCGAGGGGAAATCGGGATCGTCTTCGTCGGTGGCCATCAGGCCCTGCGGCCCCGTGTTGCGCAACTGCGGCGCCAGGTTGGCCTGGCGGATCCGCCGCGGCAGTTCGGTCAGGTCGGCGGTTGTGACGGCGGGATCAGCTGATATGTCTGGCTCCGGCCACCCGTCCACGCCGATCCGCTCGAACCAGCTCACCGACGACCTTTCCGCCGCAGCGTCAGTGTCGGTCGCGGGCATCCATCCCCCGCCTGCGGGCGCGGCACTCGGCAGTGGCTGGTCGCCGACCGCGCCGGCGCCCTCGTCCGGCCCGGCATGCGCCAGCGCTTCATCTGGGCCGGAGTCGGCGCCGGCGTCGAAGGATTCGGCGGCAGTCGGCGCTTCTGCCAGGGACGGGCGAACGTCGGCCGGGTACGGGTGAGCGCCCGCGGGGGTGTCGGCCCGGCGGGCAGCCGCGATGATTGCCTCGCTGCGCGCGGCGTGCCGGCCCGTCGGCTGCGCGGCGCCCTCGCTGTCCCGCGCGGCGGCCGAGTCCTTCGCGTAGACCTCCTCGGAGACCACCAGCTCGTGCGGGATGAGCACAATCGCGGTGGTCCCGCCGTATGGGTTGGGTCGCAGCGAAATCTTGATGCCATGCCGCTTGGCCAGTCGGCCTGCGACAAACAGGCCGAGCTGGTCGCTATCAGAAAGATCGAATTCAGGCGGGTTGGCCAGCCGGTCGGTGATCTCGGCCAGCTTCTCCTCGCTGAGCCCGAGCCCGCGGTCCTCGATCTCCACCGCGAAGCCCTTGCCGACGATGTCCCCGGTGAGCCGGACGGGAGTGTTGGGTGGCGAGAAGATCGTGGCGTTCTCGACAAGTTCCGCGATCATGTGGATCACGTCGGCGACCGCTGGTCCGGCAAGCGCCGCCTGCGTCAGCGTAACGACCGTGACCCTGGTGTAGTCCTCGATCTCGGCCACCGCGGCCCGCAACACGTCCACCAGCCGCACCGGATTGCGCCATGACCGCCCGGGCGCGGCGCCGGACAGGATGATCAGGCCCTCTGCGTGCCGCCGCATGCGCGTGGTGAGGTGGTCAAGGCGGTACAGGTCACTAAGCTCGTCTGGGTCGGTTGCCCTGCGCTCCATGGTGTCCAACAGGGCAAGTTGCCGGTGCAGCAGTGACTGGCTGCGCCGGGCGAGGTTGCGGAACACGTCGGAGATTCCGCGCCTGAGCCTGGCCTGATCGACCGTGGCTTCGATCGCGGTGCGCTGCACGGTGTTCAGCGCCTGGCTGACTTGGCCGATTTCATCGGGACTCGGTTCGATGGGCGGCGCCTCCGCCGACACGTCCACCTCTTCGCCCGCCCGCAGGCGTTGGACCACCCGAGGCAGCCGCTCAGCGGCGAGCTTGAGCGCGGAGCGCCGCAGGTCCGCGAGCTGGCGTACCAGGCCGCGTCCGATCCAGAGCGACACGAAGATCGACGCGATGACGGCGAGGAGCCCGAGCCCACCGGCCAAGATGAGCCGGAGGTAGATGGCGCGCGCGACTGGCTTCGCACGATTGGTCAGGTCGGTCGCCGCCTGCATCCCCGCCTGGGAGAAACCCCCGGAGACCGCGGCCACGCCGGCGCCCCAGGACGCTGGCTGAACGGGCGGTGGGCCACCGGCGCGGGTGTCGGCGATCACCGCGTCCTCCGCGGACGTGAGGGCCGCCGACATCTGCGGGTCGACGTCCCTGGCGTAGAAGGACCGGTCGTTGACGTTCAGGTTGGGCAGGGCGGCAGCGAGCAGCGCGCGGCGTGCGCCGACCAACTCGGCGAACTCATGGCGGTCCGCCGCATTGAATGACCGCGCAGCCATGGCGCTCTCCAGCAGCGCGTCCTCCTGCAGCAGCGCGTTCTCCGACTCGCCCATCTGCACCAGCGCAAGACCCTGCGCCACAAGCGGGGCATCTGTCTCACGGAGGATCACCGCCTTGAGCGCGTTCTCGCAGTCGGTGGTCACGTTGGTGTACGCATCAAGCACCTGCTGGCGGGTGATCGTGCGTGCGGCTATGGCAGCCCGCACCGCGCCGAGACCCGAGGCGTCCCGCAGCATGACCGCGATGGCGCGCTTCTCCGCAGCGGACGCGTTGGCCATCGTGGCGTCGGAGGTGACCGCGGCCCGCATGCTTGACCGCGCCTGGTCGGTTCTGGCCTCCTGCGCGTCGAGCTGTGCCAGAGCCTGCGGCCTCGGCGCGGCGACGTAGATCATCGCAACCCGGCGCTCCGCGTCGATCTGGGCTTCATAGCCACCGATCGGCAGGCCCGTGTCGTTCTTGAGCGCGGTCGCGCGTGCTTCGCTGATGGCGTCGCCGATCGTGATGCTCGCCACGAAGACGTACAGGGCGATCAACGACAGCAGTGGGATCAGGATGAGGCAGCCGATCCTCAGCCGAATGGACCGTCGGCGCAAACCCATGTGTGGCCCCCCCGGGCAAGAGTGGTGGACCGGCGCGGCCCGATGCCGCGCCACGAAGAAGGTTCGGACGTTCAAACGGGGTGCGATATTAGCACCGCATGAGGATCATCAAGGCCAAAATGACGAGTCGCGGATGCCCGAAATTACGGATTAGACCGGATTCTGGTAGTTCGCTCCCTAGGTAAGTTGCCGGTTCGTCGCGGAACGTGCAGGTCCAGGCACGTTCCGGTGCCCCGAGCGCCGCGCGGCATCGCTGTGCGCAGCGGCCGCGACGGCCGCCCAGGGATGAATTCGGGCAGCGGAGCTTGTTGACGGGGGAGGCAGGGCAGCATGGTAGAGCCTGCCCTGACCTAATCTGGGGACAAGATGATCGGCAATGACGGCGCGGGGCGCTCCAAGCGCTGGCGGGAACTGCTTGCCAGCGAGCGCGACGCTGCGGCGCTGTATTCGAGGATCGCTGAGGCCGAGACCGGCGAGAGGCGCAAGATCTTCGAGGAGCTCGCGGTCGTGGAACGGCGGCACGCCGCGCATTGGGAAGACAAGCTGCGCGGCGCCGGCCAGGCCGTGCCGCCACCCGGAAGGCCCGGGTTGCGGACGCGGCTGCTCGCCATGGCAGCCGGTCGGCTGTCATCGAGCGCGGTGCTGCCGCTGATCGAGCGGGCCGAGCGCGCCGACGCTGGCATGTACGACGCGGACCCCGACGCCGCGCCAGGCATGGCCGCAGACGAGCATGGTCACGCTCGGACGATCGCCAAGCTCAGGGAGGGCGGCCGCCCGAGCCCCAGATCGCAGATCACCCGCAGGGAGCCGTGGCACCGCGGCGATCGTTCCGGTGCGTTGCGAGCCGGCGTCTTTGGCGTGAGCGACGGGCTGGTGTCCAACACCGCGCTGGTCATGGGGATCGCGGGGTCCGGCTCGTCGCACACGGTGATCCTGCTCGCCGGGACCGCGGGCTTGCTGGCGGGCTCGTTCTCGATGGCAGCAGGTGAGTACGTCTCCATGGCCAGCCAGCGCGAGATGTACGAGCGCGAGATCGCGCTCGAGGCGGAAGAGCTCGAGGAGAAGCCGGAGGAGGAGCACGACGAGCTCGTCCTGCTTTACCGCGCCAAGGGCCTTGACCGCCGCGACGCCGAGCGGCTCGCCGACCGCATCATGAGCGACCGCCAAGTCGCGCTCGACACGCTCACCCGTGAGGAGCTCGGCCTGGATCCGAGCGGGCTCGGATCGCCGATCTACTCGGCCATCTCCAGCCTGCTGACCTTCGCGGCGGGCGCGCTCGTCGTGATCTTGCCTTACCTTTTCGGCGGCGGCACCGCGGCGTTCGTGGGTGCCATCGTCCTTGCGGCGGGCGCGCTGCTCGGCGTCGGCGCCGGCATCGGCGCGCTCAACGGGCGGTCGCCGCTGCGATCAGGATTGCGTCAGCTCTTCGTCGGCGGCCTGGCCGCGCTGGTGACGTTTGGCGTCGGCCACCTCATCGGCGCGAGCGTCTCCTAGAGCCTCGTGGGGCCTTGTGGCTGCCGAGATGCCCGCCGCCGCCGGCGGCGTGCCACGGCGCGTGAGCCGTTAAGGATCATCAGGGCCAGCAGCCGTCCGAGCGTGAGCTATCCGACCAGCGTTTTGACCGCGGCGGCGATGTCAGTCAGCGCAGTCTTCGCGTCCGCGAAATACATGGTCGTCTTCGGGTCGACATAGAGCTCGTTGTCGATGCCTGCGTAGCCATGGCCCATGGACCGTTTGATCACGATGATGGCCTTTGCCTGGTCGACGTTCAGGATCGGCATGCCGGAGATGGGCGTGCCTGGACGGCGGGCGGCCGGGTTTGTCACGTCGTTGGCGCCGATCACGAGCGCCACGTCCGCGCGGCCGAATTCGGGATTGACCTCGTCCATCTCTTTGAGCTGCGAGTAACCGACGTTGGCCTCGGCAAGAAGCACGTTCATGTGCCCGGGCATGCGCCCGGCAACAGGGTGGATGGCGTAGCTGACGTCAACCCCGCGCGTCTCAAGCAGTTGGGCGAGCGCCTGCACCTGGTGCTGTGCCTGGGCGGCCGCGAGCCCGTAGCCGGGCACGATGATGACCTTGGACGCGTAGGCGAGCTGAATCGCCGCGTCGTCGGCGGTGACCGTGCGCACCGCTGCGTCCCCCGCGCCGACCGCCGCGGCGGACACGTCGCCGGTGCCGAACCCGCCGATAATGATGTTGGCGAGTGAGCGGTTCATCGCATCGGCCATCAGCTTGGTGAGGATGCTTCCTGACGCGCCTACCAGGGCTCCGGCCGTGATGAGAACCGCGTTGTCGATCACGAAACCGGCCATCGCGACGGCAGTGCCTGTGAACGCGTTCAGCAGCGAGATGACGACCGGCATGTCGGCGCCGCCGATCGGCATCACCATGGTCACACCGAAGGCGAGCGCGGCCAGGATGACCACGAGCAGCACCGGCACGCTGGCCGCCCCCGTCATCAGGTAACCGGCGCCGCCGAACATGACGATCGTCAGCACGCCGTTGATGGCGCGAGCGCCGGGGAACACCACGGGTGCGCTGTTCACGACGCCTTGCAGCTTGCCCGCCGCGACAAGCGAGCCAGAGAAGGTCACCGCTCCGATGATGACGTCGAGCGCGGTGGCCACGGCGACCCGTTCTGGCACGCTGGTGGCGCCTGCGGCGGACGCGAGCCTCGCGAAGTCGTGGATCGCCACGACCGCTGCCGCGCCGCCGCCCACCGCGTTGAACAGGCTCACAAGCTGCGGCATCGCCGTCATCCGCACGGTGCGGGCGCTGTACAAGCCGACCGCCGATCCCACGAGGATCCCGGCGACAAGCACGATCCAGCCGGTCGTCGTGACGGTGCCCGAGTGCACGACAGCCCCGGCGGTCGCGGCGATCCCCGCCGCCATTCCGGCCGCGGAGAGCTGGTTGCCCCGCCGCGCCGTGACGGGGGAGTTCATCAGGTGCAGCCCGAGGACGAAGCAGGTCGCCGCGACGAGGTAGACAAGCCGGATGACGGTGTCGAAGGTGCTCATGACGCGCGGCCCTTGCTTATCTGGCTCTTGTTGATCTGGCGGAGCTTCATGTGACCGTTGCCTGCCACGGCCGCCTGGTCGGGCAGCTCAGGCTTCTTGCGGAACATCTTCAGCATCCGGCCGGTGACCACGTAGCCGCCGACGACGTTGGCGGCGGCGAACGACGAGGCCATAAAGGCGAGCACGTAGCCGAGCGGGGTGTTGGCCGTCACGGCGATGAGCATCGCGCCGGCGAGCACGATCCCGTGGATCGAGTTCGCGGCCGACATCAGCGGCGTGTGCAGCATGGACGGCACCTTGCTTATGACCTCGAAGCCCACAAGCAGGCTCAGCACGAAAACGGTGATGTCAGCCAGCAGAGCCTGGCTCATCGCGCGCACCTCCAGCGGCCGCAGGATCGAGGAGTTCCGCCACAGCGGGATGAATGACCGAACCTTCGTGCGTGACGACGACACCCGCCTGGATCTCGTCCTCGGGGTCGATCGCAAGCACACCATCGCGGATCATGTGGGTAAGCAAAGCGGTGACGTTGCGGGCATAGGCCGCCGAGGCGGCCGTGGGCATCGTCGCGGGCAAGTTGGCGGCGCCGATGATCGTGATCCCGTTCTCTGTGACGATGGTTTCGCCCGGCTCGGAGAGCTCGACGTTTCCGCCGAGGGGTCCTGACGCGATGTCGACGATAACCGAGCCTGGCCGCATGTCCTTGATTGCCTGTGCGGTCACGAGCAGCGGCGGGCGCCGCCCCGGGACCTGCGCCGTGGTGATGACCACGTCGTGGCGGGCGATGTGCGCGTTGAGCTGTTCCTGCTGCGCCCGCTGCTCGTCGTCGGTGAGGGCACGCGCGTAGCCGCCCGAGGTGCCGCCGTCGGTGACGGCGCCGACCGGGAGGAAGCTCGCGCCGAGGGACTCGACCTCCGCCTTGGCGGTGGGCCGGACGTCGTAGCCGGACACCACGCCTCCGAGCCGGCGGGCGGTGCCGATCGCCTGCAGGCCGGCCACGCCCGCGCCGAGCACGAGCACCTCGGCGGGCCGTGCGGTGCCTGCGGCGGTGATCAGCAGCGGGAAGAACCGGCCGAACGCGTTCGCTGCGACGAGCACCGCCTTGTAACCGGCGACGTTCGACTGCGAGGTGAGCGCGTCCATCGTCTGCGCCGCTGGCACGGTTCGTGGGATGCCGTCCAAGCTGATCGCGGTAACCCCCGCGGCGGCGAGCGCGTCGGCAAGCTCCGGCTGGGCAAGCGGCTGGAGCATGCCGATCACCGTTTGGCCGGCCCTGAGCTTGGCGACGTCGCGGGCCCCCGGCTCGCCGACGAACAACAGGATGTCGGCCTGCGCGAAAAGGTCCGCGTGGTCGGCGATGACCGCGCCAGCCTCGGCGTAGGCGCTGTCGGGGAACCATGCCGCCTGCCCCGCGCCTGCCTCGACCATTACGTCGAGCCCGGCCTGGCTCAGCCGGCGTACCGAGTCGGGCACCAGCGCCACCCGCCGCTCGCCTGGCGCGTTCTCTTTGACGGCAGCTACCTTCACCTGTGCGACCTCAACGATCTTCTGACGGCGGACGCTCTGCGGGCGAGCCACGATATCAGCGGCGCCGCGGCAGACTCCGCGATCTGGCGGCTCGCGCAGAGCCTCGCACGGGGCACAGCACGGCGTTAGAGGCTAATGCCCCGTGGCTCGCGGGCAATCTCGGCCTCCACTCGGGCTTCAGTATGCCCGCCCGGCCGGCTTCAGTATGCCCGGCCGGCTTCAGTATGCCCGCCCGCTCTCGGCCAGCGAACCGGGTCAGGCCGACCAGGCCGCGCGGACCAGGCGGCGCAGAGCGCTAGCCGGCGCGGCGGAGCATGTCGCTGATCTTCTCGCCCGCGGCCATGACCGCCGCCGCGTGCAACCGCCCAGGCGAGCGGGTGAGCCGCTCGATCGGCCCGGACACCGAGACGGCCGCGACCACCTTGCCGCCGGGTCCGCGCACGGGCGCGGATACCGAGGCGACGCCTGCCTCCCGTTGCGCCACGCTCGCCGCCCATCCGCGGCGGCGCACCTGAGCGAGCGCGGTGGCGGTGAACTTGGCGCCGCGCAGTACGCGGTACAGCCGCTCCGGCTCATCCCAGGCGGCCAGCACCTGCGCGCCCGAGCCCGCCGTCATCGGCAGGGTCGTGCCGACGGGCACCGTGTCGCGCAGGCCGCTCGCCCGTTCCGCCGCCGCTACGCAGATTCGCGAGTCTGCCTGCCGGCGGTACAGTTGCGCGCTTTCCCCCGTCAGGTCGCGCAGTTGGGCGAGCACCGGCTGCGCGAGGGCAAGGAGCCTGTCCTCCCCGGCTGCGGTCGCGAGCTCAGCGATTCGCGGTCCGAGGGTGAACCGGCCCTGCGCGTCTCTGGCAACCAGCCGGTGGCGCTCGAGCGCCACGGCGATCCGGTGCGCGGTCGGCCGCGTGAGCCTGGTGGCCTGCACGAGCTGAGCGAGCGATGCCGGGCCGGATTCGAGCGCGTCAAGCACGGAAACGGTCTTGTCCAGCACGCCGACTCCGCTAGAGTTGTCCATGTACTGAATACTGTCGTCTCGTAATTCGAGATGCAACACGGTTCGCCAGGGCTGATCCGGCGCGAGGGCTTCGCCCCGCGTAAGGATCGGGCCCAAAGATGGAGGCGAAGGATGGGCGCGACGCTTGCGCAAAAGGTCTGGGACGCGCACCTGGTGTACCGCGCGGACAACGAGCCCGATCTGCTTTACATCGACCTGCACCTGGTCCACGAGGTGACCAGCCCGCAAGCCTTTGAGGGCCTGCGGCTGGCCGGGCGGCGGGTGCGGCGGCCAGATCTCACCGTCGCCACCGAGGACCACAACGTCCCAACGGAAGGCATCTCTGGCCCGCAAAGCCCGATCGCCGACCCGGTGTCGCGGGTCCAAGTGGAGACGCTGCGCAAGAACTGCGCCGAGTTCGGCATCACGCTCTACCCCATGGGCGACCCTGGCCAGGGCATCGTGCATGTCATTGGCCCGCAGCTCGGCCTGACCCAGCCCGGGATGACCATCGTCTGTGGCGACTCCCACACCAGCACCCATGGCGCTTTCGGCGCGCTGGCGTTTGGCATCGGCACAAGTGAGGTCGAGCACGTGCTCGCGACCCAGACGCTCCCGCAGAAGTGGGTCAAGACGATGGCTGTCACGGTGGGCGGCGAGCTGCGGTACGGCGTCAGCGCCAAGGACCTGGCGCTCGCCATCATCGCGAAGATCGGCGCCGGTGGCGGTCAGGGCCACGTGATCGAGTACCGGGGCGCGGCGGTGACGCGGCTGTCCATGGAGGGCCGCATGACCGTGTGCAACATGTCCATCGAGGCAGGGGCCCGCGCGGGCCTCGTGGCGCCCGATGACATCACGTTCAGCTACCTGGCGGGACGGCGGCACGCGCCGAGCGGCCCGGCATGGGACGCGGCCCTCGATCGCTGGCGCCGCATGCGCACCGATGATGACGCGCGTTTCGACGCTGAGATCGAGCTTGACGCGAGCGAGCTGACCCCGTATGTCACCTGGGGCACCAACCCCGGTCAGGCGTGCCCGCTCGACGCTGCCGTGCCAGAGCTGACCTCGTTCGGTGATCAGGAAGCGCGGGCCGCGGCCGAGCGCGCCCTCGCCTACATGGGCCTGCGGCCCGGCACACCGCTGCGTGACATCGCCGTGGACACGGTCTTCGTCGGCTCCTGCACGAACGGTCGGCTGGAGGATCTGCGCGCGGCCGCGGACGTTCTGCGCGGGCGCCGGGTCGCGGACGCCGTGCGCATGCTGGTGGTGCCCGGATCGATGCAGGTCAAGCTGGCGGCCGAACAGGAAGGCCTGCACCGTGTCTTCACTGACGCCGGCGCGCAGTGGCGGTCCGCCGGCTGCTCCATGTGCCTGGCCATGAACCCGGACAAGCTGGCGCCGGGCGAGCGCTGCGCGTCCACCTCCAACAGGAATTTTGAAGGCAGGCAAGGTAAAGGCGGGCGCACGCACCTGGTGTCACCTCAGGTAGCCGCCGCCACCGCTGTCACTGGCCGGCTCACCGCCCCGGCTGACCTCTAGTCCGTCCAGTCCGTCCAGTCCGTCCAGTCCGTCCGTCCAGGGAGCGCTCGATGGAACCGCTCAGCACCTACACTGGCCGCGCGCTGCCGTTGCGCCGAAGCAGCGTCGACACCGACCAGATCATCCCGGCCGAGTACTTGAAGCGCGTCACCCGCGCCGGGTTCGCTGAAGGGCTCTTCGCCGCCTGGCGCGAGGACCCGGCCTTCGTCCTCAACGACGCTGCCTACGCCGGGGCCACAATCCTGCTCGCGGGCAAGGACTTCGGCATCGGATCCTCCCGTGAGCACGCCGTGTGGGCGTTGTCCGATTACGGCTTCCGCGCGGTGATCTCGTCGCGGTTCGGCGATATCTTCGCGGCCAACGCAAGCAAGGGCGGCCTGTTGGCTGTTCCGCTGCCCGAAGCCGAGGTGCGGGTGCTGCTCGACGCCGTCGAAGCCGATCATGACACCGAGATCACGATTGATCTCGAGGCCCGCGAGGTGCGAGGCGGCGGCGTCCGCGCCCGCTTCGAGATCGACGACTACACGCGCTGGCGGCTCATGGAAGGCCTCGACGACATCGGCCTCACGCTCAGACACAGCGACAAGATCGCCGATTTTGAGCGGCGGCGCTCCTCCTGGCTGCCGGTCACGGCCTAAGCCCTCGTCCCGGTCACGGCCCAAGCCCTCGTCCCAGTGGCCTCTAAAGCAAGCAACAGCCGACCGAAATGTCACAGATGCGCTGTTTCGCCAGGCCCGGAATTGCCACAACATTAGTCACACAGACAACATGGGTCTCGCGTTCACCGTCTAATCCGCCGACACGCCAGGATTCGGCCCGCAGGTAATTGTGTGAGACGGCCAAGTAGCCTAATTTCAAGCAGGTCAGAGGTTGCGACCACGGCTGCTGCCCGCGCGACCTCGGGGGTAACCGGAGGAGTAACTCATGAACAAGCGTGACCTGATCGATGCGATCTCCGGCCGCTTGGGTGACAAGAAGACTGCTACTGAGGCTGTGAACGCCGTGCTGGACACCATTCAGGCGACGGTGGCCAAGGGTGACAAGGTGGCGATCACGGGCTTTGGAGTCTTCGAGAAGGCCGTGCGTCCCGCGCGGACGGCTCGGAACCCTGCCACGGGAGCGGCGATCAAGGTGCCGAAGTCGTCGGTGCCGAAGTTCCGGGCCGGCGCGGACTTCAAGGCCGTGGTGAACGGCGAGAAGAAGGCACCGGCGCGCGCGGCGAGGAAGAAGTAGCCGCGTCACACGACGTGGGCGGGCGGCACGCCCGGATGCAGCGCTCCGGTGTGCCGCCCGCGCCATGCGCGTCCGGGAGCGAGGCCGCGAGCGCGTCGCGCGCGAGGCCGAGGCGTCCGAGGCAGCGCAGGCCCGACGGGCCGGGCTGATCAGTCGCGCACCAGCGCGGCCGTTCAGAAAAATTATCCCGAACGGCTTACGCGGGTGTGTCACAGACCCTCGCCGCTAGACGCCGTACCGCTCGGGTTTGGCCGAACGGCTAGCGAGCAGTTGCGCCGCCTTGGCCACCGGCAGGCCCTCCCGCATGACCGCGTCGACGACAGCGGCGATCGGCATTTCGACGTGGCGCCTGTGAGCGAGCTCGAGCACCGACGCTGAGGACTGCACACCTTCTGCCGTCTGTTTGGTGGTCGCGATGACCTCGGGCAGCGTCATGCCACGGCCCAGGTTCTCGCCAAACGTCCTGTTGCGCGACAACGGTGAGCTGCAGGTGGCGACGAGATCACCGAGCCCGGCGAGCCCCGCGAACGTGTGCTGATCGGCGCCGAGCGCCGCGCCGAGCCGGCCGATCTCGGCGAGGCCACGCGTGATCAGCGTGGCCCGGGTGTTATCGCCAAGACCCATGCCGACGGCGATTCCGACCGCGATCGCGATCACATTCTTTACGGCGCCACCGAGTTCGCAACCCACCACATCGGGGTTGGTGTAGGGCCGGAAGTAGCCCGTATGGCAGGCGCGTTGCAGCCGCCGCGCCGCCGTTTCGTCCGCGCAGGCGACGACCGTGGCGGCATGTTGGCGCTCCGCGATTTCCCTCGCCAGGTTCGGCCCGCTGATCACCGCGATCCGCTCCTGCGGCGTCCCGAGAACCTCGTGGATCACCTCGCTCATCCGCTTGCAGCTGCCGACCTCGATCCCCTTGATCAGGCTGACAAGGACGGCCCCAGGCGGAATGTGCGGCGCCCAGTCGGCCAGGTTGCGCCGAAGCGACTGCGCGGGCACCGCGAGCACCACGATGTCCGCGCCATCAAGAGCCGCCACCGGATCGGTCGTCGCCGCAAGCGCAGGATGGAGCCGGATGCCCGGCAGGTAATCCTGATTCTCATGGTGTTCGTTGACTGCCTTGGCGAGCTCGCGCCGACGCGGAAGAATGACCGTTTCTGTCTGGGCGTCGCAGAGCACCTGGGCGAACGTGGTGCCCCACGAGCCCGCGCCAAGGACTGTCGCCTTCACCCGCCGCCTGTCATCTGGGTTCACCCGCCTCCGCCCGCGGAGTCCGCCAGCGGCGGCGCCGCTTGTGGTGCCGCTTGTAGGGCCTCGCGCCGCCCGGTCCGCGGGTCGTAGGGCACGGCCGGCGGCTGCTCGCCGCGCACCTCGGCAAGCAGCCGTGTGATATCAGCCATGATGACCGCGGTCGCGGCTCGCAGTGTCGCTGCGTTCAGCGGCTTGCCCTCGAACTGCGACAGATCGACCGCGGGCCCCGCGACCATCTTCACCGTGGTGCGGGGAAACAGGTGCAGGTCCTTTGTCCCGTAAGGAAGTATGTGCTGCGCGCCCCAATTCGCGATGGGGATGACAGGTGCGCCGGTGCTGAGCGCGAGCCGCGCGGCGCCCGTCTTGGCGACCATCGGCCACAGGTCCGGATCACGCGTTGCGGTCCCCTCTGGGTAGAAGACCACGCACGCGCCCTCCATGATGCCGTGCTCGGCGTCCCTGAGCACAAGCGCGGCATCCGTCTGGCCGCGCTGCACAGGCAGTTGGCCGAGCTTGCGCAGGATCGATCCGATCACCCTGACGCTGAATACCGGGGATTTGATCAGGAACACGGGATAGCGGCCCGCCTCATAGCAGAACAGCGCAACCGCTGGCCAGTCCGCGTAAGAAATGTGGTTGGCCGCGATGATCATGCCGCCCTCGCGCGGGACATGCTGGTGGCCCCGCCAGTCCCGCTTCATGAGGGCTCGGATGGCAGGAGGCAGCGCGATTGTGGTGAACTTGCGCCATGCTCGCGAGTATGTGTAGCGGGGTTGCATGAACCGTCCCGTCTCCCGTCTCCGGTTACCTGCATGAACGTGCCATAGGCGACACTAGTCTCGCGGTTCAGCGCGCGAAGTGTCGAGGCAGGATCATGGCGATGAGGGCTGACGGCTCGCTCACCTGGTCGCTTGTGGTGCCAGTCAAGGCGCTGGCGATAGCCAAGTCACGGCTTGCGACGCTGGCCGGCCCGGCGAGGCCGGCGTTGGCGCTCGCGGTCGCGGCCGACACGGTGCGGGCGGCGCTGGCCTGTCGGCGGGTGCGGCAGGTCATCGTGGTGACCTGCGACATGCTCGCTGCCGCGGAACTTGCCAGGCTCGGCGCAGCGGTGATCGGGGACGAGCCTGACGCCGGTCTGAACCCCGCCCTGATCCATGGCGCTGCCACGGCGGCGACTCGCGCTCCGCAGTCGGGCGTCGGGGCGCTGTCCGCGGATCTGCCCGCGCTCACTCCGGCCGAGTTGGACCGCGCGCTTGGCTGGGCGGCCCGGTGGCCGGAGGCGATCGTCCCCGACGCCGCGGGCACGGGCACAACGCTGTACACGACCCGGCCCGGCGTACCGTTCCGGCCCAAGTTCGGGCCGGGTTCGCGGCACCGCCACGTGGCCGCCGGGGCCAGCGAAATTTCCCCGGACGACCTGCCAGGCCTGCGCAGGGATGTGGACACCGCGGCCGACCTACGGGAAGCGGCCGATCTCGGGCTCGGGCCCGCGACAGCCGCGCTGGCCGGCCGGCTGCTGCGCGACGTTGGCCACCGGGCGAGGCCGAGCGTCAGATCCGGCCAGCAGGCCGGCACGCCGACGCGGCCGACGCGGCTTGGGCGGCCGAGGCGATCGCACCACCGATAGCCTGGATCTCAGATGTGTACGATCGGGCAGGTCAGCGTACGCGTGATCCCGTCGACGGCTTGGATCTGCGCGACCACGAGCCTGCCAAGATCGTCGACATTGGCCGCCTCCGCGCGCACGATGACGTCGTAGGGGCCCGTCACATCCTCTGCTTGATTGACGCCTTCGATCTTGGCGATCCGCACGGCGACGTCTGCTGCCTTGCCAACTTCTGTCTGGATGAGGATGTAGGCCTGAACCATGACGTCCTCCACATGGCGGAGAAGACCAGCGCGACACTGGCGGTCTGAAGGTACAGACCATTAGCTGGATACGCCACGCTACCGTAGAGGACCCACACATAGCTGCCCCTGGGCCGCGGAGCTAACGAACACGCCCGCGTCGGGAGGTTCAGATCACCATCGGCGAGCTCGGTGAATTCGGCCTGATCGCACGGATCACGGCCACATTGCCAACCGGAGGTCGAACCGTTGTCGGCGTTGGGGACGACGCGGCGGTCCTGCTCGCGCCGGACGAGCGCGTGGTGGCAACAACCGATCTCCTGCTGGAGGGAAGGCACTTTCGCCGTGATTGGTCCAGCGCACGCGACGTCGGGCACAAGGCCGCGGCGCGCGGCCTGGCTGACATCGCCGCCATGGGCGCGGTTCCTTCCGCACTTCTGGTGGCGTTCGCCGCCCCAGCGGAGCTCGACGTGAGCTGGGCCGACGAGTTCACCGCCGGGCTCGCCGCGGAATCCGCGCGCGGCGGCGCGGCCGTTGTCGGGGGCGACGTCGCCGCGGCTCAGACGATCATGATCGCTGTCACGGCCCTTGGCGACCTGAAGGGCCGTTCCCCTGTCACCCGCGCGGGCGCGCGCCCGGGAGACGTGGTGGCCGTGGCGGGAAGGCTTGGCCATTCGGCCGCAGGTATGGCGCTGCTGCGCCTCGGCCTGGCCGACCCGGCTGCTCTGTTCGCCGCACACCGCCGGCCCGAGCCGCCGTATGACGCTGGACCGCAGGCGGCGCTGCTCGGCGCCACCGCGATGATCGATGTCAGCGATGGGCTGCTCGCCGACCTCGCCCATGTGGCCGAGGCGAGCGGGGTCCTCATCGACCTCGACACGGCCCTGCTCCCAGTCACCGGCCTGCTCAGCGATGCCGCAGAAATTTTCCTAACGGCTGCCGCCGCGCGTGCCACCCCGCGCCCGCAGACGCGCCAGCGGGGCGCGGGCGATGCCGGTGGCGCGGGCGATGCCGGTGGCGCGGGCGATGCCGGTGGCGCGGGCGATGCCGGTGGCGCGGGCGGCCAGGCGCTTGGCTGGGTGCTCGGCGGCGGGGAAGACCACGCGCTTGCGGCCACGTTTCCGCCTGGTACCGTTCTGCCCGCACGATGGGCCGCGATCGGGCAGGTACGCGCGCTTGGCGGCGGCGCGCGCAGCGGGGTGGTCGTGGACGGCAAGAGCTACCCCGGCGCGGCAGGATGGGAGCATTTCCGCCAACTGGACTGACCGCTACGTGTTGTAACTGAATCACGACTAGTTGGTTTACTAGCCGTCAACGTCTCTGACTTGGTATAAATCGCCCGATGCTTCGAAGTCGCGGACGTCGGCCCGCAGCACACCGCCGCTCCGCTCCGCCGCGGGCCGAGCCGGACGCTCCGCCGTGGTCGGGGCGCGGTTCGCTGCGCCAGCTAATGGTGACGCCGACGTTTGTTTTCGGCGTCACCCTCCTCACCATGGCCACCTTGGCTTTCGGTACGACGCAGACGTATCTGCGGTTCAGCGCGGCCGGCCCGGACAACGGTTGCGGGGCAGCCCGGTGCGCGCGGCCAGACTCCAGCCACACCGCGGGCAGCCGGACATCGAACGGCGCGGTCGCGGACGGTGCCGCGCACGGCTCGCCGCTTCGCTCGTCGCGCCCGGCTCAGCCGAGCCCACCGCACGTACACCCGCTGCCCCGGATCGGGTACCAAACCACGCAGCTGCTGTCCGCCGGGTTCGTTGGGCGGCTACGGCTCACCGGCCGCTCAGGTCGGCCAACCAGCGACTGGTGGCTTTCCTTCACCTACCCGGGCGTGCGAATCACCTCGATGACCGGCGCTACCTGGCACACGGGCGCGGACGGTGTCGTGACCGTTGAGCCGCTCCCGGCCACGCCCGAGCTTGGTCCCGGCGCCACAGTGACGATTACGTTCGTCGCCACTGGATCGGCGAGCGCCCCCGCGAGCTGCCGCTTCGATGGGGCACGCTGCCACATAGCCGGTTGACCAGCCTGCATTGATCACTCGCCCGACGGCCTCGCGGGACACGGATTTGTCTTCACCATCGGGCGCGGCCCGCGCGGGCAAACCGCTCTGGCGGCTGCTCGCCCGTATGTCGCCGAACAGATCATGCAGATCGACGCCTGCCGTACGGCCGGGGTGGACGAACCTCGCCAACCTGCTGCTTGCCGCGAAGTTCGGCGTGGCTGGCTCGGGGTCGTCGGCTCTCATTGTGGCTGACCAGGCGGCCGCAGCCGCAGGCCCGCCATGCCGCCGTCCACGGCGAGGACCGTGCCGGTGGTGGCGCTGCTGAGCGGGCTCGCCAAGTAGGCGATGGCGTGGGCGACCTCGTCCGCGGTCACCAGCCGGCCCAGCGGCTGCCGCGCCGCGAGCGCTGCCCGCTCTGCGGCGGGATCCGGGGCGGCGGCGAGCAGCCGTGCCACCCACGGCGTGTCCACCGTTGCGGGAGCAACGCAGTTCACCCTTATCCCATCGCCGATGTGGTCGGCAGCCATCGCGAGGGTAAGCGACAGCACCGCCCCCTTGGTCGCGGAGTACAGCGCGCGTCGCGGCAATCCCGCGGTCGCCACTATCGAGCAGGTGTTCACGATCACCGCCTGGCCGCGGCGGGCCGCCGCGGCCCGCAGATGGGGGAGCGCCGCGCGGGAGGTTCTGGCCACGCCGAGCACGTTGACATCGAAGGCATGGCGCCACTCGTCGTCGTCGTTGTCTTCGACGGTGCCCGCTGCGCCGATCCCCGCGTTGTTGACCAGGATGTCAAGGCCACCGAGCACCGCTACGGCCTCCGCGACCGCCGTCCGAACCGCCGCGTCATCGGTCACATCTGCCTTGACTGCGTGCATCCGGATTCCAGCGGCCCCGGTGCCCGAGACATCGCGGTCAAGCACCGCGACCCGCGCCCCGCGCGCGGCGAGAAGGCTCGCGGCGGCGAAGCCGATCCCCGACGCGCCCCCCGTGACCAGGGCGCCGCGTCCGCTGAACTCAGTCTCCTTCGTGCGCGCGTTGCCGGTCACGCCGTGACCTGCGGGGTTGTCGGTCACGCTGTCACCTCCCACCTCGTCGGTCACGCCGTCACCGGCCACCTGCCACCTCCCGGGCGCATCGGCACTCCGGTGTCGCGGCTCATACCGCCGTCTCCCGCGTCGCTCATCGCGCCGTTACCTGCCACCTGCCGCCTCCCGGGCGCATCGGCACTCCGGTGTCGCGGCTCATACCGCCGTCTCCCGCGTCGCTCATCGCGCCGTTACCGGCCACCTGGCGCCTCCCGGCGACCTGCCGCCTCGCGGTCACCTGTCGCCTCGCGGTCACCTGCCGCCTCGCAGTCACCTGCCATCCCGCGGTCACCTGCCGCCTCACACCTCACCAGTCACGCTGCCACCTCTAGTCTTGCTGATCGCGGCGTCACCTCCCATCTCGCCGGTAACGCCGTTTACCTCCCGTGTGCGGGCTCCCGCTGCTCCCCATGTCAACGCTATAAAGGTCGGATCTGGAGCAGAACGCCAATGCTGCGCCATCCGATCATTCATCGGCCCGGCACCGGGCTCGGCGGTCGGCCACCCGAAATGCGGCCTCGCCGGGCGGCTGCGGCGCTGTGCTTGCACGCGTGTAATGGCAGCGTTCACCCCCATGACCCCCGAGAATGGGGGTATGAATATGGGCCGCGCGGTCTGGCTTGATCAGCTCACCGATGGCGAGCGCGCCTTGCTTGGGCGCGGGGCGGGCACCATTCCCGAACCGCGACCCGACATCCTCATAGTCGGAGGTGGTATCGCTGGCGTTGCCACCGCGGCCGCCTGTTATAGGGCAGGGCTGGGTTCCGTGCTGCTCATCGAGGCTGGGCAGCTTGGCTCCGGCGCGACGGGCGGTGCGGCCGGCCTGCTGACACCAGAGATCCACGAGTGGAGCGATCCTGAGCCATTCGTGGACCTGGCCCGCGACAGCCTGGAACGTTGGAAACAGCTTGAGCAAGCGTGGCCGGGCGGCGTCGGGCTCGTCTCGCTGGACTGGATCGGGCTTGTCCCCGACCCCGGCGGTTTCGCGTTGCACCAGGCGCCCGCCGTCGAGTGGCTCGACCGCGAGCAGTTGCAGCAGTTCGTCCCCGGCCTTGCCCTGCCCATGGCGGGAGCGCTTATCCGCAACCAGGCTCGGGTGAACCCGCTCAGGTCCATCGCGCGGCTGATAGCGGAGCTACCTGGCGTGGCGACCGGGGTCGCCGCTGTTTCCGCCGTGATTCGCGGCAATCGGCTGATAACGGTGGGCACGTCGGCAGGAGATATTCATCCGGGAGTGGTCGTGTTCGCAACGGGACGGCCACCGATCCTTGATGGACTGCCGCTGGATTTGCCCTTTGACGTGGTAAAGGGTCACCTCCTGGTAACCGAACCGGCCCCGGTGCGGCTGCCGGGCACCGTGGCGCCCATCGCCACCCAACTGGAGGATGGGCGGCTGCTCGCCGGCGGGACTTTCGATACAGGCGACGAAAGCCCTGCGGTCCAGCCGGAGGTCATCGAATCCATCGTGACCGGCCTCTACGCCGCGCTGCCCGCGCTGCGCGGCGTGCGTGTCACGCATCAGTGGTGTTGTTTTAGACCAAGGCACCCAGACGGACGCCCGATTATCGATCGGATAGCCGGACTCGACAATGCCTGGCTCACCTCAGGGCACTTCCGCACCGGAATCCTCATGGCCCCAATAACGGCGGCGGCCCTCACCCGGTGGATCTCGGCAAATGAACCACCCGCCGAGGCCGCGGCCTGGAGCAGCACCCGATTCACCGACCGGACGCTGCGCAGCCATTAGCCCGCCAGAAGTTCGCGGCATGGGCGCGGCGCGGCACGCCGTCATCTCCGCCTCGCCCTAACTGTCGTCAGCTCCGCCTCGCCCTAACTTAGGTAACGCGCGTTTGCCCGCTCTAAGCCCAGCCAACTCACCCTTGCCCAGCCAACTCGTGCCCAGGAACTCGTGCCCAGGAAACTCGCCCTTGCCCAGGCAAAGCGAAGCCTGGTCGGTGCCGAGAGTGGCTCCGGTCACCATTTATTGCTGCCCGCGTTTCGAGCCGCGCCGCCGCCTACGGTGCCCGCCGATCAGATAGTCGCGCTTAGCGCTTCGCGCACACATGACGCGTTCCGCTCGCGCCAGAATAGATAGGTCCGGGTGCAGGTTAACCGGTGCCGACCTGGCCCCGGATGCGTGGTGGTGGGCCTCGTCCACGCGGGCAGCGTTACGGCTACTGACCAGCTACTGACTGCGCGAACCCGTCGGCTGCCTAACTCAACGGCGGCACGCCGGGAATTTTAATCGAAAATGTTTACGAATACATGATCGTACGATAAACTATTCGATAAAGGATCCTCTACGACATCCGAGGTTTGGCCAATGTCCACAGTCGCCGCGACCACCCGCCGGGTCGGCGCTGGTGTGGGCGGCGCTGGTGTGGGCGGCGCTGGTGTGGGCGGCGCTGGTGTGGGCGGCGCTGGTGTGGGCGGGTTGCCAATCGCTTGGTGCTCGGACGCTGGGGAAGGCGCAAGGCTGAGCATCTTTGAGCAGGGCGTCTGTGAGCAGGGCGTCTGTGACCAGGGGATTTGGCTGTGCGACGGCGAGCGGCTGCCGGACCGACTGTGGGCCTCGTTATGTCAGCAGCGGTCGCCGGGTCCCGGTCCGAGTCCCGATCCCGGTCAGAGTGCCGGTTCTGATCATGGTCATGGTCCCGGCACCACGACCGATGCAGCTAACGTCGCCGCGAGTTCCGCCGCTGGTCTCGGCATCGTGTGCGGTGCCGACTGCCCGGCTTGTGCCGTGCGCGTTACCCACCCTGCCCGTGCTGCCAGCGCTTCCGGTGCCGACGATGCTGACGGCACCGACGATCGGGCGGTCTCCAGTGAAGCGAGCTTTGGTCAGGGCAGCGTGCTGGATGAGCTGCGCCCAGGACCAGAACTGGCCCTCCTGCTCCCCACCGCTGACGAGCATTCTGATCTGGCCGATCACGAGCTGACCGGGGTGGTGCGGGGCTGGCGACGGCTCGGGTCGTGGGTAGCGGCGATGGAGCATGCCGCGGTGGCCGAGCTTGTCACGCGTCGGGTCAGCGAGGCGGGTGCGGCCGGGGCTCGAAACAACGAAGCGGAGCGTTATGCGGCGGCGGAGGTAGCCGCTGCGCTGACGCTGACCCGATTCAGCGCTGAGGCACTGGCAGACCGGGCGCTGCTGCTCGCGGAGCTGTCGGCCACCTGGGCGGCGCTGGCGTCAGGGCAGATCGATGTGCCCAGGGCGCTTGTGATCATGAGTGGTGTGGCCGGGCTGGACGGCGCGCTAGCGCGCCGGATCGAGGCCAAAGTGCTGGAGAAGGCGTCGGCGCAGACCACAGGCGAGCTACGCAAGGCGGTCGCCGGCGCGGTGATCGCGGCTGACCCGGCTGCTGCGGAGAGGCGGCTCGCAGAAGCAGAGAAGTCGGCGCGGGTAGAGCGCTGGGCCGAGCCCGCTGGGACCTGCGCCATCGCAGGGCGTGATCTTCCGCCCGCTGAGGCACTTGCCGCCGATAACCGGGTCAATGCGCTGGCGGCGGCGCTGAGGGCCGACGGTGCCGACGGCGGTATGGACCTTTTGCGCGCCCAGGTCTTTCTCGGCCTACTGCTCGGCCGTCCGGTCGGCATCGCGCCATTGCCCGCTACCACGAAACAGTCTCGGGAGGCATCCGGCCAGTCGACGGGCCTGGAAAGCCAGAGCGCGGCGGGCCATTGCGGCACGGACCTTGGCGCGGGTCGGCGGGAGCAGGGCGGGCGCGGCCCGGATCATGGCGCGGGTCCGCGGGAGCAGGGCGGGCGCAGCACGGACCTTGGCGCGGGCCTGCGCGAGCAGGGCCCGTGCGGCACGGCCCAGCGCCATCCAGAGCAGCCTGGACCGGAACAGATCGCGAGGAGCCAGCAAGAGACTGGCGGGAGCGGTTCGGCGTTTGCGGGGACGACGCTTGCCACGTCGGCAAATCCGCAGTTCCCATTGGCGGGATCGATTAACCTCACCGTTCCGTTACAAACGTTGCTTGGATCGTCGCCGCAGCCGGGCGAGGTGTCCGGATTCGGTCCCGTGACCCCAGCCACGGCCGCCGAGATCCTGACAACAGCCCGGGGCAGTCCTGGGGTCCGTTGGTGCGTCACGGTAACTGACGAGCGAGGGCGGGCCGCCGGGCACGGTTGCGCCACGCCCAAACCAGCGCGATCCGGTGGCTGGACGCTCACGGTCCGGGTCCACGAGTTGGCCGTCGGGATTTGCGAGCATGATCGGGAAAGCCCTGCGTACAAGCCGCCGCCATCGCTGCGGCACTTGATCCAGATCCGCAACGTGACGTGTGTCTTCCCCGGTTGCGGGCGGCCTGCCCGGCAATGCGACTGTGATCACACGATCCCGTACCACAAAGGTGGTTTGACCTGCGAGTGTAACGTCGCCCCATTGTGTAGGGCGCATCACAGGACCAAACAGTCCCCGGGCTGGCGTCTCGACCAGCTACGACCCGGCGTTCTGCAGTGGTTCGCGCCATCCGGGTGGAAATACACGACACTGCCTGACGCCTACCCAACGTAGTGGCCTCGAGCGGAGTCGCAGGCATCACACCCAGGCGGGCACCTGTTGGCGTTGTGGTCGTCGCGTAGCGCGGCGACGCGCTACCCCTGGCAACGCCGACTGCGCAGCCGCCGGACGTCGGGCACAGCGAGCACGACCGAGCTTGCGACGACCTGCCACAGCGCCCCAAACCCAAGCACGGCTGTGATGCCCACGGCCGCGGCCGCGTGACCAGCCCCGGCGAGGCCCGCCGGCCCAAGGACGAAAGCACCCAGGGCACCGATGGAACTAGTCCGCCCAAGCACGGCGGTAGGCACCTGTTCCTGGTTGACCGTTGCAGACAGCGCGCTGTCGACCGCGCAGCCCCCTCCTGCGAGCAGCGCTGCGGTGATGATGCAGGCTGTCGGCAAGCTGAGCGCGATCGCACCCGAGGGCAGCGCCCAGCCGAACGTGGCGATCGTCGCGACGACGAGAGGGCGGCGCGGTGGTCGTCGGCCCATCAACGCGAGCCCGCCGAGCACGCCGCCGATGCCGTAGGACGTCATGATCAAGCCCCAGGCGTTGGCGCCGCCAAGGTGGCGCTGTGCGGCAACCGGGCCCAGCACAAGGAACGGTGCCCAGACCAGGAGGTTGAACAGCGCGAACTGGAGCGTGATAGCCCACATCCAGGTCCGCTCGCGAAACTGCGACCAGCCCTCACGCAGGTCGGCAAGCATCGAGGGAACGCGCGTGACGGGCGTGCAATCGCGGCGAAGCCGCAGCGCCGCCAGTGCGAAGACGCTGACCGCATACGAGCCGGCATCAAATGCCACAGCCACGCCGGCCCCGCGGTGGCCACAACCACGCCAGCGAGTGCCGGCCCGCAGACATCCGCCGGTGACTCGGCGAGCCCGGCAAGCGTGTTCGCGTCCTGGAGCTTGCCTTCGTGCCGCCGACCGCTTGTGACGATATGAGGGATCAAAGCCCGAAGCGCCGGGGTGACGAAACCTTCGCCGATGCCAAGGACCGTTGCCGCGCAGAGGAACGCCCACATCGGAGTGGGCCCTGTGAGCAGGGCCGCGGCGAGGGCCGCCTGGGGCGCAAACCGCGCGCGTCGCCCGCGAGCACGACACGGCGGGGACCCAACCGGTCGGCGATGACGCCGCCCAGCCTGCTCGATCACCCAGACGCGGCACACCGGCTGCAGACCGCTTTTATGAAGCGAGCGGGCGCTGCGGATCCGCAGACGATGAGCAGGGAACTGTCCATACTTCGAGGAGCAGTGTCATGGTGACGCGCACAGGGTTGGGTCCGAACCGATCCAACGCCGGCGCTGCCAACGCGCTCCGCGCCGGTCAACACCCCGCCCGAGCTGAGCCCCGATCAGCTGACGGCGATCTTCGGTCTGCCTGTGAACCTGCGAGAGCAGGTGTGCTGGCACCTGCTCTACGAGACCACGGCTCGTGTCGAACGGATCCCGTCATTGAACATTGACGACCTTGACCTGGTTGGCCGGCGTCTGCGAGCACCCCGTGATCACCGCGCCGGCCACGCGCCACGTGAACCAGAGATCCGCTGGAGACAGGGTTCGGCGGGGCTGCTGCCGCTGCTGCTCGTGGGGCGGACAAGCGGGCCGGTCTTTCTCACTGACCGGCGCGCACCCGCCCCTGTCGCGGTCGGTGAGCGGTGCCCGCTGACCGGACGGGGTCGGCTCTCCTATCGGGGCGCCGCCGAATTGTTCACCAGCGCCACCAGGGTCATTGACCCCGTCGGGCGTGGCTGGACCCTTCGGCAGCTTCGCCAGGCCGGGCTACGCCAGCTCGGGCGATAACGCCAACGACGCTGCTGACAACCAGACGACGAGGGCCGGCCGGGCAAGCTACTACGCTGATCAGATGGCTGTGACTCCACCCAGAGTGCTGACGGTGGCGGGTTCTGATTCGGGCGGGGGCGCAGGAATTCAGGCCGACCTGAAGACGATGCTTGCGCTCGGCGTGCATGGGATGAGCGCCATCTGCGCGGTCACGGCGCAAAACTCCGTGGGTGTTCATGGCGCATGGGAGCTTCCGCCCGAAGCGGTTCGGGCCCAACTGGACGCGGTGCTGTCCGACATCGGCGTTCAGGCGGTCAAGACGGGAATGCTGGGATCTGCTGCGATCATCACGACGGTGGCGGAGAGCCTGGCAGAGGTGGTCGCGCCCCTGGTAGTGGATCCTGTGATGGTCTCCAAACACGGCGATCCGCTCCTGGAGCGCCACGCCATCGCAGACGTTAAGGAGCAGATTGTTCCGCTGGCAACGGTGGTGACGCCCAACCTGCCCGAGGTCGAGGTGCTGACCGGGGTGAAGGCGGACGACGAGGCAAGCATGGTGCGAGCCGCGGAGGCTGTTCACGCGCTCGGCGCAAGGTGGGTCCTTGTGAAGGGGGGACACCTCGCGGGAGATCCGGTGGACGTGCTGTTCGACGGGGAGTCCGTCCGCCGGTACGCCAGCTACCGGCTTACGGTACGGCACACCCATGGCAGCGGATGCACCCTCGCGTCGGCGATCGCCTGCTACCTCGCGCGCGGGGTCGGCGTGCCAGAGGCTGTTGAGCATGCGAAGCAATTCGTGACCGGCGCCATCGAGGGTGGCTTCGCGCTTGGCCACGGCATCGGCCCGGTGAATCCCGGGTGGCGCCTGCACTAGTGGGTCTCGTGCTTGTGGCCTCTCGTGAGACATCCACCAAGTCCGGCGGGGCCATCGCCGCCGAGGCGCTAGCGGCTGACCTTTCCGGCCTTGATGCAGGAGGTGCAGACGTTCAGGCGCTTGGGCGTGCGACCCACCACTGCGCGGACGGTCTGGATGTTGGGGTTCCAGCGGCGCCGGCTACGGCGGTGGGAGTGCGAGATCTTGTTGCCAAAGCCCGGCCCCTTGCCACATACGTCGCAGACGGAAGCCACGGGAATCGCTCCAAAGGGATACATGCACGGAAACGGTCAGCGCCCCACGCCTGACAGGGCCAGGGCGGCTGTCAGAGAATATCCGACGAGCCACCCGGAGCGCGAACTGAGCCCCGAAGGGCGAACTGGGCGCCCCGGAGGGAACTGGGCGGCCCGGAGGGAACTGGGCGGCCCGGAGGGAACTGGGCGGCCCGGAGGGAACTGGGCGGCCGGAACGCGAACTGGCGCCGGGCGGTCCCACGGACCTATCCTTCCGCCCCTATCCTGCCACCATGCCGGCACTGGAGTTCCTGGACGGCGCGGCGGTGCGTCGCTGGTGCGCGGCGGCCGCCGAGGCGCTCGGCGCCGCAAGAGACCAGATCAACGCGCTAAATGTCTTTCCCGTGGCGGACCGGGACACCGGCACCAATCTCCATCTCACCATGCTGTCCGCGGTTCGTGCGCTGAACCAGCTTCCTGCCTCGGCAGATCCGCAACAGGTGTGGCAGGCGCTCGCGCACGGCGTGCTGCTTGGCGCACAGGGAAACTCCGGGGTGATCGTCAGCCAGTTCCTGCGCGGGCTGGCCGAGATCTGCGCACCCGCTTCGCCCTGTGACGGCACCGCAATCAGGTGGGGCTTCGCTCATGCCGCTCGTCTGTCGCACGCTGCGGTGGGCAAACCGGTCGAGGGCACGGTGCTCACCGTGGCAGCCGCCGGAGCGGAGGCGGCAGCAGCAGCCGCGGGCAACGGTCTCGTCGAGGTCGCGAGGGCCGCCGCCGATGGCGCGCGCCGTGCGCTCGCACGAACCACGGCGCAGCTTGAGGTCCTAACGCAGGCCGGCGTCGTCGACGCCGGTGCCGCAGGTCTTTGCCTGCTGCTTGACGCGCTCGTCGCGGTGGTGGCGGGAACCGCCGCTGCGCCGCCCGATGTCCCGGCACCGACCGGGCCTGAGGGGAGCGGGCCTGAGGGGAGCGGGCCGGAGGGGAGCGAGCCGGTGCCGGACCGGCCGCAGGGGGCGGCGCATGCCGGTGAGCCAGCAGGTTATGAGGTGATGTACCTGCTCGACGCGGCCGATGACGACGTGACCCGGCTGCGGGATCGGCTCGGCCAGCTAGGCGACTCGGTGATGGTGACCGGGGGAGCGGGCCTATGGCACGTGCATGTTCACCTCGCCGATGCGGGCGCGGCGATTGAGGCGGGCCTCGCCGCCGGGCGGCCGCACCGCATCCGGGTGACCTATCTCGACGTGCCCGGCGCGGTCGGCTACGCGGGCCAAGCCGGGAACACGGCTGGGGACACGGGCGCGCACACGGTCATCGCGGTTGCCGCCGCAGACGGTATCGCCGCCCTGTTCCGCGAGGCCGGCGCGATGGTGGTCCTGCGCGCCGACGGTGAGCCATCCTGGTCGCAGGACCTGCTGGCCGCGGTGCGCTCATCGGGTACGCGCCGGTTGGTTGTCTTGCCCGGGGCGCCTCGCGTGGCCCTGGTGGCTGAGACCGTCGCCGTTCGGGTCAAAGACGAGGGCATCGCCGTGACCGTCCTCGCGGCGCAGAGCGTGGTGCAGAGCCTGTCAGCGCTCGCCATGCATGACCCCGAGCGCGGGTTCGATGACGACGTCGCGGTGATGGCCGACGCCGCGGCCGCCACCCGCTGGGGCCAGGTGAGCTGGGCGACGACGGCACAGACTGCCGCACAGGCCGCCGGACAGGCCGTGGAACAGGCCGCCGGACAGGCCGTGGAACAGGCCGCCGCCGATGCCACGGGACAGGTCGCGGGTGAGGCGGTCGGGTGGGTTGGTGATCATCTTGTCGTGTCCGGCGGCGATGTCGCGACGGTGGCGGTCAGCTTGGTTCAGCACTTGCTCACCTCAGGCGGCGAACTCGTCACCCTCGTCTCGGGCTCGCCCGCTGGCCCAGCAGGCCCGGATGGCGGCGAGGTGGCTGCAGCCGTCATGGCTTGGCTCCAAGCAACCAGGCCGGATGTGGAGATCATCAGCCACGAGGGCGGCGAGACGGGATACGTCCTCCAGATCGGTGTGGAGTGACGGCGCGGCGAAGGGCGCGGACCGAAGGGCGCGGCGAAGGGCGCGGACCGAAGGGCGCTGACCGAAGGGCGTTCGGTCAGGTTTCCCCGACCACGCGCCGGGCGGGCGCCCGCCCGGGCGGCTGCTCGGGTGCAGGCCGGGCGGGACATGGCGGCACGGGCAGAACCGCCGGCTTGTCAGAAGAAACCGTGAGCTGCTTGCCATAGTGGAAGATCTCGATCGGTTCGCCGAAGGTCAGCACGTAGCTTGCCGAGCCGGGAGTGACCTCCACCCGCAGGCACCTGCCCCGCAGGGTGACAGAGAAGGCAATCCTCGACAGGGCTTCGGGAAGCCGCGGCGTGAACCCTATGGTCGAGTTCTGCCTCCGCATGCCACCAAAACCGGTCACCAGGGCAATCCACCCCCCGGCGAGCGAGGCCATGTGCAACCCGTTCCTGGTGTTGTGCTGACGATCCTCCAGGTCCATCAGGGCGGCCTCGGCCAGATAGTCGTAGGCCAGGCGCAAGTGCCCGACCTGGGCCGCCACCGCCGCCTGCGTGCAGGCGGAAAGCGAGGAGTCACGAACGGTGAGCCGCTCGTAGTAGGCGAAGTTTCGCTCCTTCTGCTCGTCGGTGAACGAAGTCGGGGAGGCAAGCATCGCAAGCACCAGGTCGGCCTGCTTGACGACCTGTTTCCTGTACAGCTCGAAGTACGGGAAGTGCAGCATCAACGGATACTGTTCTGGGCTGGTATTGACGAAGTCAAAGACATCATGGCGTGTGAAGCCTTCGGCCTGCGGGTGGACGCCGAGCGCCTCGTCGTAGGGCACGAACATCGCGTCCGCCGCGTCGCGCCAGCTCGCTGTCTCCTCGTCGTCGATGCCGAGTTCGCGCGCCCGGTCCGGATACCGCGCCGCCGCGTCTGCCGCGGCGCGCAGATTCTTGGCCGCCATGAGGTTGGTGTAGACGTTGTTGTCGGCCAGCGCGCTGTACTCGTCGGGGCCGGTGACGCCATCGATGCGAAAGTGGCCCGCGCCGTCGTGGTGGCCGAGCGAGCGCCACAGCCGCGCGGTGCCGGCGAGCAGGTCCATGCCGACGCTGCGCTCGAATTCTTCATCCCCTGTGACATGCACATAACGGGTGACCGCGTCGGCGATGTCTGCGCCGATATGGAAGGCGGCGGTGCCGGCCGGCCAGTAGCCCGAACATTCCTGTCCCTCGATCGTCCGCCAGGGGAAGACCGCGCCCTCCAGACCGAGTTGCTGCGCCCGCTCCACGGCATAGTGCAAGGTGCTGTGCCGCCAGCGCAGCACGGCCGCCGCTGCCTCAGGCAGCATGTAGGTGAGTACGGGCAGGACGAACTCCTCGGTGTCCCAGAACGCGTGCCCGTCATAGCCCGGACCGGTCAGCCCCTTCGACGGGATCGCCCGTGCTTCGGCGCGTGCGCCCGCCTGCAGCAGATGGAACAAGCCGAACCGGACGGCCTGCTGAATCTCGGCATCGCCGTCGACTTCCACATCGGCGCGGCGCCAGAAGTCGTCGAGATAGGTCCGCTGCTCGGTGAGCAGGCCATCCCAGCCGGTGTGCCTGGCCGCGCCGAGTGCCGCCTCGACCTGGTCACGCACCGCAGGCAACGAGCGCGCGGAGGACCAGCCGTACGACACGAACTTGATCACACGCAGCCGCTGCCCTGGCTCCAGGTAGCCCGTCACCGTGACGCGGCCGATGTCCGGGTAGCTCTCCGCCTCGACGTCGAATCCGTCCGGCGCTTCGACGATGTGATCCATCGCGACGCCGATTCGCAGCTTGCTCTGCTTGGTGCGGTGCATCAGCAGCACGCGGAAGCCGCGAGCGTCATGGCCCTCCGAGCGGAGCGGTGCTTTGAGCGCGGCCTCGACCCGCGGATCGCCGGTGAGGGTGGGCAACTGCTCGTTTGTGACCAGCTCGGACTGCACGACAATCCGCGCCGGGCCGTTCACGGGCGTCAGCTCGTAGCAGATCGCGGCGATCGCGCGCTGTGTGAGTGACACCATGCGCTCGGACCAGACGTGGACGAGCCGGCCGGCCGGTGAGAGCCACTCCGTGCTGCGGCTGAGCACGCCGGTGCGAAAGTCGAGCACCCGCTCGTGCGCGCGCAGTTCGCCGTAACGGATGTCGAATGGCTCATCGTCGACGAGCAGCCGGATCAGCTTGCCGTTCGTGACGTTGACCAGCGTCTGTCCCGACTCGGGGAAGCCGTAACCGCCCTCCGCATAGGGCAGCGGCCGCAGCTCGTAAAACGCGTTGAGGTACGAGCCGGGCAGGGCGTGGGGCTCGCCCTCTTCCAGGTTGGCGCGCCAGCCAACGTGGCCGTTGGACAGTGTGAACAGCGACTCGCCCTGCGCGAGGAGATCCAGTTTCAGTTCCGTCTCCCGCAGGCACCAGGGCTCGACGGGGAAGGACGGGTGGCCGATCACGGCTGGCCCAGCAGCTCGGCGAGATCTTTTACGACCTTCGCGGTCTGGGTGAGCACGCCGTCCAGGTCGAACAGGCAGGCGCGAATCTGGTCTGGGATACCCAACACGGACACGACTGTTCCTATCGACGACTACTGCCCGGGTATGCTGCGCCGGTCGCCGCAGCGTTGTTGGCCAACGACCGCGGCACGTAACTGAAAGCATTACAGCAGGGTCCGCCACGCCCCCAACAGGGATCGCACGATGACGGTTCTTGACGAACGGCTGCCGACCGTGGTGGGCGGCGCCACCGCGAAGAGGCTCGCCGCGGATTTCGGCATGCGAACAGTGGGCGACCTGCTGCGCCACTATCCGCGCAGGTACGCACGGCGCGGCGAGCTGACCGATCTGGCCTCGCTGCGCGACGGCGAGGATGTCACGGTTCTCGCCCGGGTGGCGAAGACGACGACCCGCCGGATGTCGACCAGACGCGCGAAGCTGACCGAAGTGACGGTGACCGACGGCCGCGGCCGGTTGATCCTGACGTTCTTCCGCAGGAACGACTATTGGGAGCGGCGCCTCACGCCAGGCACATACGGCTTGTTCGCCGGCAAGGTCTCGACCTTCAAGGGCAGGCGTCAGCTCGCCCATCCCGACTTCGAGCCAGTTGCCGCACCTGACCCGGGCAAGGCGGAGGAGTTCGCGGCAGAACTGATCCCGGTGTACCCGGCCACCAGGGCCATGCCGTCCTGGAAGATCGCAAACGCCGTCCGCACCGCGCTCGACCCCCTCGGCGACGTCGGCGAATCCATCCCGGCCGACACGCGCGACCGCTATAAGCTGTGCGCCCTGCGCGAGGCGCTGATCGGTATCCACCGGCCAGCCGATCATGCCGAAGCCGCACGTGCGCGCAAGCGGCTGAAATGGGACGAGGCGTTCCTGCTTCAGGTGGCGCTTGCGCAGCGGCGCCTGGCCGCAGACGCGCTGCCGGCGGCGCCCAGGCGGGGACGGGCGGGCGGCCTGCGTGACGGGTTCGACCGGCGCCTTCCCTTTACCCTGACCGAGGGGCAGCGAGCTGTGGGCGAGACCATCGCCGCCGACCTCGCTCGCGACCATCCCATGCACCGGCTGCTGCAGGGCGAGGTCGGTGCGGGAAAGACGGTGATCGCGGTCCGCGCGATGCTTCAAGTGGTGGATAGCGGCGGTCAGGCCGCGATGCTCGCGCCGACCGAGGTGCTCGCAACCCAGCACCACCGTTCGATCACCTGGCTGCTCGGCCCGCTCGCACGAGCGGGCCAGCTCGATGGTGCGGACCAGGCCACCCGCGTGGCGTTGCTCACCGGCTCGCAGGGCGCGGCAGCGCGGCGAGCGGCGGCGAGCGAGGTGGCTTCCGGCGCCGCCGGAATCGTTGTTGGGACGCATGCCCTGCTGCAGGAGCACGTTCAGTTCGCCGATCTTGGACTGGTCGTGGTCGACGAGCAGCACAGATTCGGCGTGGAGCAACGCGACGTGCTGCGGGAGAAGGCGGCGTCACACACGGCGCGGCGGCCCCATGTGCTGGTCATGACCGCGACGCCGATCCCGCGCACCGTCGCGATGACCGTGTTCGGCGACCTGGACGTGTCCACGCTTACCGAGCTGCCGACGGGGCGCGCCGCCATCGCCACGCACGTGGTTCCGGCCGCGGAAAAACCGCGGCACATGGAACGCGTCTGGGAAAGGGTGCGCGAGGAGGTTGCCCAGCGCAGGCAGGCATATGTTGTCTGCCCACGAATCGGCGGAGATTTTAGCCGAACGGCTGACGCCGATGCGGGCATGGCCTTCGATGCGGACTCCGACGAGGGCGAACCCGCGTCCAGACCGCCGTTGGCGGTGCTGGACGTAGCGCCGAAGCTGGCAGAGGGCCCGCTCGCTGGTCTTCGCCTTGGCGTGCTGCACGGCAGCTTGCACCCGGACGAGAAGGACCGCGTGATGCGCGGTTTCGCGGGCGGTGAGCTGGATGTGCTTGTCGCGACCACGGTTGTCGAGGTCGGGGTGGACGTGGCCACGGCTGCGGTCATGGTGGTCATGGACGCTGACCGCTTCGGTGTTTCACAGTTGCATCAGCTGCGCGGCCGGGTTGGCCGTGGCGCGGCGCCTGGGCTGTGCCTGCTTGTCACCGAGGCCCCCCCGGGCGGCAAGGCGCGCACACGGCTCGACGCCGTCGCCGCCACCCTCGATGGGTTCGAGCTCTCCAGGCTGGATCTGGAGCAGCGCCGAGAAGGAGACGTGCTTGGCGCCGCGCAGTCCGGTCGGCAGTCGCACCTCAAGCTGCTCACCTTGGCCCGCGATGAGGAGTTGATCGGGCAAGCCCGCGCGGAGGCCATGAGCCTGGTCCGGTCCGACCCTGAGCTAACCGACCATCCCGTGCTCGCCCGCGCCCTGGAGGCTCTCCTGGATCCTGAGCGGGCCGAATATCTGGAGAAGGCGTAGGCGTGCCTGCATCGTTGCGGGTGGCGTGCTGGCCATGACCCGAGTGATCGCTGGGATCGCGCGCGGCAGGCGGCTGCTCGTCCCGCCCGGCCGGGTTACTCGGCCGACCAGCGACCGGGCGCGGGAGGGGCTGTTCGGGACCGTGGAGTCGGCGCTCGGGTCGCTGCGGGGTGCGCGGGTGCTGGACCTTTACGCGGGGTCGGGCGCGGTGGGGCTGGAGGCGCTTTCGCGGGGGGCGGCGCATGCCGTCCTTGTTGAGTCTGCGCCTGCGGCCATCCGGGCGATTTATGCGAATATCGCCGGTCTGGGCCTTCCTGGCGCGTGTCTGGTAGCCGATCGTGTGGAGCGGGTGCTCGCTCGCGGGCCCGATACGCGGCGCTACGAGTTTGTGTTTGCGGATCCGCCCTACGCGGCCGACGATCACGTGGTGGCGACGATGCTTGACGCGTTGCTCAACCGGGGGTGGCTGGCGGAGGGGGCGCTGGTGGCGGTGGAGCGCGCGACGGGCAGTGGGCCGCTCGATTGGCCGGCCGGATTTGCCGCGGATAGGGCGCGGCGCTACGGGGACGCGACGCTCTGGTACGGTCTCGCGGCAGGCGGGCAAGCGGGATGAACGGAGGGTCGATCAGCGTGCGTGTCGTCTGTCCAGGCTCCTTCGATCCCGTGACGAACGGGCATCTCGACATCATCAGCAGGGCAGCGCGGCTCTACGAAGAGGTGGTCGTCGCCGTCTTGATCAATATCTCCAAACGCAACCTGTTCACGGTCGACGAACGCGTCGACATGCTGCGCGAGGTGACCGTGGAGTATCCGAACGTCCGGATCGACAAGTTTCACGGGCTTATTGTCGAATTCTGCCGGGCTAACGAAATCTCCGCGATCGTGAAGGGATTGCGCGCGGTCAGCGATTTCGACTTTGAGCTGCAGATGGCCCAGATGAACTACCGCCTCGCCGGCGTGGAGACGCTGTTCATGACCACCAATCCGCTTTATGCGTTCCTGTCGTCGAGCCTGGTCAAGGAGGTTGCCCAGTATGGCGGCGACGTGTCGGGGCTCGTGCCCGCCGCGGTCACGCAACGGCTAGCCGAACGGCTCAGCCAACCCTGAGCGCCGGTGCCCGACCAGGGCGCGGACCGCCCCCCGCGCGGGGTTGGGCTACCTGCGGGCGGTCGGGTAGGCTGGGCGCTCGGTCGTGCCCGAAACCGTTATTTGGTCATGTCACACAGAACCAGAGATCTCTCCGCCCGCCCCGATGCCCGCAGCCCGTTCGTCTTCGACACTCGCGCGCTCGGACGTCAGCCGGGTTCTTCACGCACCATGCGCCGGCGGGTGCCCGCGCCCGCGACCTTTTGCGGCTCGCTCGTCGGGGTCGCCGAGGGCGCGGACCTCGAACTCGACCTCCTCTTCGAGGCCGTGATGGAAGGCGTGCTCGTTTCAGCCGCCGTGCGAGCGCCCGTGTCCGGTGCGTGCGCGCGCTGCCTGGATCCGTTTACCTCGTTCATCGAGGTAGAGTTCCAGGAACTCTTCTGTTACCCGGCTGCCGGCGACGCGGGCAGCGAGGCAACGGAAGAGGATTGCCGTCTCGACGGCGACCTGCTCGACCTCGAGCAGGCTTGCCGCGATGCGGTGCTGCTCGCGCTGCCGCTCTCGCCGCTCTGCTCGGATGACTGCCCGGGCCTGTGCGCCGAGTGCGGCGCACGGCTCGCTGATCTGGGACGGGACCATGGCCACGGTGACGGCGTCCACCCACGGTGGGCGGCGCTGCGCCAGTTGGACGTGGCCGGCACGATGGCCCCGCCGTGGATCGACCCGGACCACAAAGACGATCGACAGGAGGCCTGAGGTGGCAGTCCCCAAGCGGAGAATGTCGCGCAGCAACACCCGGGCGCGCCGGGCGCGATGGAAGGCCGTCGCGCCGGCGCTCGCCGAGTGCCCGCAATGCCACGAGACCAAGCTCCAGCACACGGCGTGCCCGACATGTGGCACATACAATCGCCGCCAGGTAATCACGCCTGCATAGCGGCTCCGACGCTGCAGTCCGCGTGGTCGCAGGCTGACGCGATGTCACGGAGAGATATCGGCGAGATACACTGCGCGATATCGGCTCAGAGGAGGAGCGCGATGAGCGGTGAGCCACCCATGGGCGGTGGCCACGGGGTCCCGGAGCCCGCGGAGCTGCTTTCTGCCCTCGGTGTCCCGCTCAGCATGGAGTTGCTCGACCGCGCGCTCACCCATCGCTCGTTCGCATATGAGAACGGTGGTTTGCCCACGAACGAGCGCCTGGAGTTTCTCGGCGACTCCGTTCTCGGTCTGGTGGTCACAGACACCTTGTTCAACGAGCACCCGGATCTGCCCGAGGGCCAGCTCGCCAAGCTGCGCGCCGCGGTGGTCAACATGCGCGCGCTCGCCGGCGTGGCGCGCGGCCTCGACCTCGGCCGCCATATCAAGCTCGGCAGGGGCGAGGAGGGCACAGGAGGGCGGGACAAGTCCTCGATTCTCGCGGACACGCTGGAAGCGATCATCGGAGCGGTGTACCTGGACCGTGGCCTCAACGAGGCCTCCAAGCTCGTGCATTTCCTGTTCGATACCGTGATCGCCCGCTCCGCGCAACTCGGGGCGGGCCTGGACTGGAAGACCTCGTTGCAGGAGCTGACGGCGGCCGAGATGCTCGGCGTGCCCGAGTATCAGGTCACCGAGAGCGGACCGGACCACCAAAAATCGTTCCGCGCGGTGGTGCGCGTCGGCGGCAAGGTCCACGGCTCGGGCGAAGGGCACTCGAAGAAAGAGGCGGAGCAGCAGGCCGCCGAGATCGCGTGGACGGCGATTCGTGCCCAGTCGGCGAGCGCGGCCGCCCGCTCCGCCGACTCGCTGGACGCCGAGACTGGCGCCGTGTCCTGGCCAGACACGACGGGCGCGGCGGAGTCTGGCCAGGACGGCGAAAGCCCGCCCGGCGCGGCCTAGTGCGCACAAGGAGTTGAGCCGTGCCTGAGCTGCCCGAGGTCGAGGTCGTCAGGGCCGGGCTCGAGCGGCACATGGTGGGCCGCACGATCGACACAGCAACGGTGTTCCACCCTCGAGCTGTTCGGCGGCACGCCGCGGGACCTGACGACTTCGCCGCCCGGCTCGTCGGGCGTGTCGCCACGAGCGCACGGCGGCGTGGAAAGTATCTGTGGCTCCCCGTGGCAGGCACGCCCGCAGGTGCGCAAGACGCCCTGCTTGCCCACCTTGGCATGAGCGGCCAGCTGCTGTTCGGTGAGCCGGGACGTCCGCTTTCCGGCCACGTCCGCACCCGCTTCACCTTCTCTGACGCCGGGCCGGACCTGCGTTTCGTGGACCAGCGCACGTTTGGCCACCTTTGTGTCGCGCCGATCTCGGCAGACATCCCTGCCCCGATCGCGCACATCGCGCCCGATCCACTCGACAGATCCTTTGATCCCAGGGTGCTTGCCGCCGCGCTTCGCCGCCGCCGCACCGGCATCAAGCGCGCGTTGCTCGACCAGTCGCTGGTCAGCGGGATCGGCAACATATACGCGGACGAGGCGTTGTGGCGCGCGCGGCTGCACTGGGCGCGTCCGACCGAGACCCTTCGCCTCAGTGAGGTAGAGCGACTGCTCACCGCGGTGCGCACGGTGCTCGTGGAGGCGCTCGGCGCGGGCGGCACATCGTTCGACGCGCTCTACGTCAACGTGAACGGCGAAGGCGGATACTTCGGCCGTTCGCTCGCCGTTTATGGCCGGACTGGACAGCCGTGCCCCCGGTGCGGGGCGCCCGTGCGCCGCGACCCGTTCATGAACCGCTCCGCCTTCAGCTGCCCGCGATGCCAGCCCTTGCCCCGCCGTGCCCGGTGGTGACGGGCGATGTGCGGCACAGGTGGCGCCATGGCCATGGGTGACGGGCCATCGGCGCCTGCGCGGCTGACGGCGTGGGTGGACGGATGGGTCCAAGGGGTCGGGTTCCGCTGGTGGGTTCGCCGCCACGCGCTCAACCTCGGTCTGTCCGGCTATGCGACGAATCTTCCCGATGGCCGCGTAGAGATCCTCGCCGAGGGCCCGCGCCCCGCACTTGAAGAGCTACTTGCCCTGCTGAAAGCGCCAGGGACGCCGGGACGGGTCGCCGCCGTGACGGCCCGCTGGGGCGAGCCGCGCGAGGGCGGGCCGCGAAGCTTCGTCGCCAGGTGAGCGCGAACCGCGGCGCGCAGCTGGTCAACTTGACTGGTCAACGGCTCGGTGGGACCCTAGTACTACTACCTGCCGCGCACTTTTCCGCGCATGTTGGCGTGTTCGTGCGTGTGCCCACTCTGGTCACTCAGTGTGGAGGACCTTCTACCATGGCGAAGGCTATTCTCGGCCACGTCGGCGGTCCAGATCCGCGCATGGTCGCCGAAATGCGCCGCCTGCAGCAGCGCGTGCGTGACCTGGAAGCTGAGCTTGCTCGGCTCCAGGAAGAAAACAACGCGCTCGCCGCAGGCGTCGATCACGACCTCCTGGCGCCTCGCAAGGAACCAGCGCTCGCTCGGGAACCTGCGCTTACTTGACGAGGCCTGCGGACAAGGCCCAGCCGGAGACGACATAGGGGCGCCGTAACGGCGTCCCTATTCGCTTGACCTGGTGGGCCCGCCTGGGCGTCGCGTGGCCAAGCAAGACTCCTCTTATAGACCACTAGCTTTCTGGCCAGCCTTCTCACCGCCGCGGCGCGCATCGATCGCGAACCCGCATGCGATCGCAAAGACGGGGCATTCACATCCCAAGCCCAAGCCTGGCCTGCGGCGCACCGCGAGCCTGCCCGACCGGGCCCGGCAATCGCGGTAGTGTGCGGGTTCCAGGGGTCGGTCCCTGGAACCCACCGCCGACCGCGGCAACGACGGCGCAAGGAACGGCGCAAGGAGGAGTGCTCGCGCGTGTACCTGAAGAGCCTCACGCTGCGCGGGTTCAAATCTTTTGCCTCGGCGACCACGCTGCGCTTCGAACCAGGCATCACCTGCGTCGTGGGCCCGAACGGGTCAGGCAAGTCCAACGTCGTTGACGCCTTGTGCTGGGTCATGGGCGAGCAGGGGGCCAAAACGCTGCGTGGCGGCAAGATGGAGGACGTCGTTTTCGCCGGCACGTCGTCCCGGCCGCCACTCGGCCGCGCCGAGGTCACCCTGACCATCGACAACAGCGACGGCGCGTTGCCGATTGACTACACAGAGGTCACCATCAGCAGGCTGCTCTTCCGCTCAGGGCAGAGCGAGTACGCCATCAACGGGGATCACTGCCGCCTGCTCGACGTGCAGGAACTGCTCTCTGACTCAGGGATGGGCCGTGAGATGCACGTCATCGTTGGCCAGGGCCATCTCGAAGAGGTGCTGCAGGCAGGGCCCGAGGCGCGCCGCGCCCTGATCGAGGAGGCAGCGGGGGTACTCAAGCACCGTAAGCGAAAGGAAAAGGCGCTACGCAAGCTCGAGGCCATGCAGGCCAACCTCACCCGGCTTGTCGACCTCACCAGCGAGCTGCGGCGCCAGCTCAAGCCGCTCGGCCGGCAGGCGGAGATCGCCCGGCGGGCCGCGGTCATCCAAGCCGAGCTTCGTGACGCCAGGCTCCGGCTGCTCGCCGACGACTACGTGCGGCTGCACACGGCGCTGGACCGAGAAGTTGCCGACGAGGCGCTGGTCGCGGAGCGGCGCGACGCCACGGCCGCGGCGCTCGAACTGGCGCGGCGGCGCGAAGCCGAACTCGAGGCGCAGGCGGCGGAAGACGCGCCCAGGCTCGCACGGGCGCGCGACACGTGGTTCGCGCTCTCCGCTTTGTCCGAACGGCTGCGCGGGGTGGCCGCGCTCGCAGCCGAGCGGCACCGCCATCTCAGCGCCGAGGACCTGCCGGCCCGACCGGGCCGAGATCCTGGCGAACTCGCGGCCGAGGCGAAGCAGGTCCGCGCGCAGGAGGCGAAGCTCACCGCCCGGCTCGCCGCCGACAGAAAGACCCTGGACGCTTCTGTTGCCGAACGGGCCGCCGTGGAATCCGCGGTCGCCGAGGTCGAGCGGCGGACATCGGCGGCGGCCAAGAAGGAGGCGCAGCGAGCCGAGCGGGCGGCACGGCTGCGTGAACAGGCCGAGGCATTGCGCAGCCACGCCGATGCGGCCACCGAGGAGATCGGGCGCCTGTCGGTGGCGGCGGGTCAGGCGCGTGCCCGAGCCGAGCGCGCGCGCCGCGAGCACACCGAACTCACCCAGCGCGTGGTCGAAAGGACCGGCGGACACGCCGAGCTTGCCGAGGCGCACGGGCAAGCCGAGACCGTGGCGGCGGAGGTGGCGCAGCGGGTCAAGGAGCTGCGAGCCGATGAGCATCACGCCAGCAGGGAGCGCGCGGCGCTGCACGCGCGCGCTGAGGCGCTGGAGCTGAGCCTGCGCGCCGGCACCGACGCGGCGGGGACGGTCCTCGCCGAGCCGGAGTCATTCGCCGGCGTGCTCGGGCCGCTGGCCGTGCTGATCAGCGTCGAGGAAGCCGCGCAAACCGCGATCGCGGCGGCGCTTGGCACCGCCGCCGACGCTGTCGTGGTCGCTGGCCTCGACGCTGCCGCCGACGCCATCGCCGAGCTGAAGAGCCGGGGGGCCGGCCGCCTTGGCGTGGTGATCGCGTCGCCGCCAGGCGAGGCCGCGCGGGACGGCGCCGCGCCGCCCATGGTCGTGCCGACACCAGTGCTGCCCGCACACGATGAGCGCGCCAGCCTGCCGTCAGCCGTTCGGTATGCCGCCGAGCTTGTCCGGGCGCCGGAAGAGGCGACGCCGGCCCTCGCCGCCCTGCTCCGCGGCGTCGTCGTCGTCGACGACCTTGCCGCGGCGCGGGAGCTCGTGCGGGCGCAACCGCAACTGCGCGTCGTCACCCGCGACGGCGACCTGCTCGGCGCCTTCTTCGCCCACGGCGGTTCGGCGCACGGGCCGAGCCAGCTGGAAGTGCGTGCGGCGGCCGACGAGACACGGGCACGCCTTGCCGAGGCCGATGAGCGCTGCGCTGAAGCGGCGCGGCGGCTCGCGGTCGCCGCCGAAGAGGAGGAACGCGCGCAGCGTGCCGTCGCCGAGGCGGCCGGCGTCTTGCGCGAGGCGGACGCGGCGGCGGCCGAGGTCTCTGGCCAGCTCGGCAGGCTCGGCGGCGCGGCTCGGGCGGCCGCGGACGAAGCCAAGCGGCTGGCCAAGGCCATCGATGCGGCAGAGCGCTCGCGCGAGACCGATCTTGGCAAGCTCGCCGACCTGGAGCGCAAGCTTGACGAGGTCGAAGCGCAGGCGCAGCTCGCGCAGGCGGGCAGCGCCCGGGAACCGGCTGCCGAGCGTGACCGGCTGGCCAAACGGCGCGAGGCAGCGGTGAACGCGGAGATGGAGGCACGGCTCGCCGTGCGCACGGCCGAGGAGCGGGTCGCTGCGATCGCTGGCCGCGCGGACGCCCTCGTCAAGGCCGCAGCGAGCGAACGCGCCGCAAGGCAGCTGGCGCGGCGGCGCCGTGAGCTGCGGGCAAAGCAGGCGGTTATGGCGGCGCGGGTGGCGCAGGGCGCCGAGTACGCGACCGCGCGGATCGAGCGGTACATCGCCGCCGCGCTCGCCGCGCGCGAGGCAGCCGAGGCCGCGGGCTCGCAGCGCGCCGCGCAGCTCAAGGCCGTGCGCGACCAGCTCAGGCAACTTACGCCCGAGCACGACAAGCTGGTGAACGCGGCCCACACGGCGGAGATCGCGCGCGCGGAGCAGCGACTGCGGCTGGAGCAGATCGAAAGCCGGGCGGCGGAGGAGTTCGGCGTGCACGCCGAGGCGCTCGTGGCCGAGTACGGGCCGCAGCTTGCCGTGCCGCCTCCGCCCGACGCGCCGCAGGACGCCAAGCCAACTCCCTACGACAGGCAGAAGCAGGAGCGCCGAGCCGCCACCGCCGAGCGCCAGCTTTCCCGCCTGGGCAAGGTCAACCCGCTGGCCCTGGAAGAGTTCACCGCGCTGGAGGAGCGGCACACCTTCTTGTCATCGCAGGTCGAGGATCTCAAAAGGACACGGCGTGACCTGCTCACGGTGATCAAGGAAGTGGACGACCGGGTGTTGCAGGTCTTCACCGCCGCGTATGAGGACACCGCGCGCGCGTTCGAGCAGATCTTCGCGCGGCTGTTCCCCGGTGGCCAGGGAAACCTGGTCCTCACTGAGCCAGACGACATGCTGACCAGCGGCGTCGATGTCGAGGCGAGGCCCCCGGGCAAGAAGGTGAAGCGGCTGTCGCTGCTGTCCGGCGGCGAGCGGTCGCTGACGGCGATCGCCTACGTGCTCGCGATCTTTAAGGCCAGGCCATCGCCGTTCTACGTGCTCGATGAGGTTGAGGCCGCGCTTGATGATGTGAACCTGCAGCGGCTGCTCGCGGTCTTCGACGAACTACGGGAGAGCTCGCAGCTCATCATCGTCACTCACCAGAAGCGGACGATGGAGGTCGCGGACGCGCTCTACGGCATCACGATGCGCGGTGACGGAGTGTCGGCCGTGGTGAGCCAGCGGCTGCGCGAGCGCGTCTCGGCCTGAGCCCCGTCGCCGCTGAGCTGGGCCGGCCCGGTGCCAGCAGCGCAGGGCGGCCAGCCCTACGTGGGCTACTGAGCTGTCTCGCGGCGAGCGCCGTCTGCGAGACTGGTGCTGCCATGTCTGCTTACCTGATATTGATCATCGTCATCGGCGCGCTGCTGGTCGTCGCGGGCGGGGCGTTCCTTCTTGCGCCGCGTGCGCGCAGGCGCCCACGTGCCGCAAAGCCGGGCGCCGCAAGAACAGGCGCCACCCAAACAACCGAGGCGCCGCCCGGCGAAGCCCAACGGGCCGGGGCCGGCGGTGGCGGCGCCGCCACCATCGTGCCCGAGGCCCCCCCGGTCGAGGGCATGCCGCCCGCCGTGGTGCTGGAGAAGCCGCCTCCGTCGGCGGGCCGTATGGTGCGCCTGCGCGCGAGGCTCGCGCGATCGCAAAGCGGCTTCGGGTCGGTCCTGCTGGGCTTGCTCGCCAGGGACACCCTGGATGACGCCGTGTGGGAGCAGATCGAAGACACGTTGATCGCCGCTGACATGGGGATCACGCCGACCCGTCAGATCGTGGACGAGCTGCGGACCAAGGTGAAGGTGCTCGGCACCCGCGGTCCGCACGAGGTGCGCGAACTGCTCAAGGCCGAGCTGCTTGGCCAGATAGGCGCCGACGGCGACCGCGCGCTGCGGATCGCGCACAGCGGTGACCGCCCAGCGGTGGTGCTGATGGTCGGCGTCAACGGCACGGGCAAGACCACCACGTGCGGTAAGCTCGCGCGCTCCATGGTCGGCGATGGACGGACCGTGCTGCTCGGCGCGGCGGACACGTTCCGCGCCGCCGCGGTCGACCAGTTGCAGACCTGGGGAGCGCGGGTCGGCGCCCGCGTTGTCCGGTCCGAGCGCGAGGGGGCCGACCCGGCGAGCGTGGCGTTCCAGGCCGTGCGCGACGGCATCGCTGACGGCGTCGACGTCGTGATCATCGACACGGCCGGCCGGCTGCACACCAAGACCGGGCTGATGGACGAACTGGGCAAGGTGAAGCGGGTCATAGAGAAGCAGCTGCCCGTGGACGAGGTTCTGCTTGTGCTTGACGCCACCACCGGCCAGAACGGTCTGCGGCAGGCGCGTGTTTTCGCCGAGGTGGTGGACGTCACCGGGATCGTGCTGACCAAGCTGGACGGCACGGCCAAGGGCGGGATCATCGTTGCCGTGCAGCGCGAACTAGGCGTTCCCGTCAAGCTCGTCGGGCTCGGCGAGGGCCCGGACGATCTGGCGCCTTTCGAGCCAGAGACATTCGTGGACGCGGTGCTGTCCGGTTAGCCCGGTCTGTCCCGTCAGCCGGCGACGGCAAACGCCGGGCGAACCGGAGCGATTCGGCCGCCGCCACGGTCGGCCGGATGACGGTGCCCCCCGCTGTCACACGTTGCGCGCCTGCCGTTGCGCGTCAATGCCGAAAGCGACGATCCGGCGCGGTGTGATGCGGATAAGTTCCGGCGCGAATCCGGGGCCGTGCGCCTCGCCACCTGCCGACAGCGCCTGCGCCCTGCCGCGGATCTCCATGAACCGAGGTGTCCACGGATCGGTTGACACGAGGTCGTCGACGACAAATGAGACGCGCGGATCCCGCTGGACATTACGGAACTTCTGGCTGGTGGCGAGGTTATGGCCGCCGATGTCAATGGTGTCGAGTTCGTGGTTGAGCCGGAAGCCGACTGGGACGTTGCGCGGTGCGCCGTCCGGACCGATCGTGGCCAGCCTGCCGAGAATCTGGCCGTCGAGATATGCGCGTTCGGCGTCCGTGAAGGTCACGAGCGGGCTCCCATCCATCGCGGCAGCTGTGCGGGCGGCCCGTTCGCGGTGGGCCGCACCGGCCCGAAGATACCTCAGCCATCGCGGCCCACCGCTCCACCGGCATCTTGATCCTCCGGCCGCCCCACACGGTAGGGCCGAACGGCCCTGCTTGGCCCGGGGCTTTGGCCTGCGTGGTCCGTTGGCCGGCGAAACATGACAGAAACACAGCCGCCTTCGGTTTCACAGGCCGGAAACATCGCAGGGCGCCTGCCGAAACGCCGCTGGCGCAAGGTCATGACAATCGAGGGCAGAGGAGCTGGTGCAGGGATGAGGCTCATCACCGCCGTCATCAAGCCGTTCAAGCTCGATGAGGTGAAATCGGCGCTGCAGGCGTTCGGCGTGCGTGGCATGACGGTCAGCGAAGCGAGCGGTTACGGCAGGCAACGCGGTCACACCGAGGTGTACAGGGGTGCGGAATACCAGGTGGACCTGGTGCCAAAGGTGCGCCTTGAGGTGCTCACCGACGACGAGGACGCCGACGACCTCGTCGATGTGATAGTGAAAGCGGCGCAAACGGGCCGGATCGGCGACGGCAAGGTCTGGTGCGTGCCCGTTGAGTCGGTTGTCCGGGTGAGGACAGGAGAGCGCGGCCCGGATGCCCTCTAGCGGCAGGGGGAGCGGCAAGGTTTCTTTCTGCGCACAGCGCGCGCAGCGGTCGGCTGAGGCAGACCGCTGGCTCGCCGGACTGCTCGGTGCGGAGCCTGCGATCGCCCTGGTCGCCGTGGGCGGTTACGGCCGGCGCGAGCTGGCGCCGGGAAGCGACCTTGACGTGATCTTGCTGCACGACGGCCGCCGCGACGTCAGCGCGCTCGCCGACAGGATCTGGTATCCGGTCTGGGATTCAGGTGCCCAGCTTGATCACGCGGTCCGGACCGTGACGCAAGCAAGAAAGGTCGCTGCCGCCGACATGAAGGCGGCCCTCGGCCTGCTTTATGCACGGCACGTCGCGGGAGAGGCGGCGCTCACCGTGCAGCTTCGTGAGGCGGTGCTCGGTGACTGGCGCTCGGCCTCGCGTGTCCGCCTGGCCGAGTTGGCCACGATGACGGCCGAGCGTGCGCAGCGGCACGGCGAGCTGGCGTTTCTTCTTGAGCCCGACCTGATGCAGGCCCGCGGCGGATTGCGCGACGTGCACGCCATCCAGGCCGTGGCGGCGGCGTGGGTGGCGCCCGCGCCTGGTCCACGGGTGCGGACCGCCTACGAAACCGTCATGGATGTGCGGCACGTCCTGCACGAGGTGACCGGCCGCCGCGCCGACCGCCTTGTGCTCGAGGAGCAGGATGAGGTCGCGCGCGCGCTCGGCCTGCTCGACGCCGACTCGGTGCTGCGGGCGCTGGCTCAGGCGGGCAGGGCCATTGGCTACGCGATCGATCACACGTGGTGGCAGGTGGAGCGGAGCCTTGGCGCCCGGCGGCGAGAAACTCGCCATCGCGGGCGGGTCGTTGGCGGCGCCCGCGGCGGACTGGCCCCGGGTGGACCGACAGAGCGCAGCCCGCTCGCCGACGGCGTGGTCCAACAGGACGGCGAGGTGGTGCTCGCCCGCTCCGCCAATCCCGCAGGCGATCCCGTGCTTGTGCTGCGTGCCGCGGCGGCCGCGGCCACAAGCGGCGTGCCGCTTTCTCCTGCCGCCCTCGCGAGGCTCCGCGAGTGCCCACCCATGCCCGTCCCATGGCCGGACGAGGCGCGCGACGCGCTCGTGGCGCTGCTCGGCGCCGGCCGCGCCGCCATCGGCGTCTGGGAGGCGCTCGATCAGGAAGACCTCGTCACGGCCCTGCTGCCGGACTGGGAACGGGTGCGCAACCGCCCGCAGCGCAATCCACTGCACACCTTCACGGTCGACAGGCACCTGGTGGAGTGCGCCGCGGCCGCCGCGTCCATGGTCCGCGATGTCGCTCGTCCCGACCTGCTTCTGCTGAGCGCGCTGCTGCACGACATCGGCAAGGGGTGGCCAGGCGACCATTGCGTGTCGGGCGCGGAAGTGGCCCGCGACGTCGGTCACCGGCTGGGGCTGGGAGCGCGGGATGTCGAGATCCTCGCGGCAGCCGTTCGGCATCATCTTTTGCTGCCTCAGACAGCAACGCGCCGTGACCTGGACGACCCGATGACCTCCGAGCGGGTGGCCAAACTGGTCGCCAGCCGCCAGCTACTCGAACTGCTGCACACGCTCGCCATCGCCGACGGACGGGCCACAGGGCCTGCCGCGTGGAACGACTGGAAGGCGGCTCTCGTCGCTGACCTGGTGCGGCGCACGGCGGCCGTGCTTGAGGGTGACGAACCGCCGCCTGCGGCGGCGCTCACCGCGGAGCAGCGCGACCTTGCGGAGCGGGGCGGCATGGCGGCGGTGGTGCGTGGCGCGCAGGTGACGCTCGTCGCCCCCGACCGGCCTGGGCTGCTCTGGCGAGCGGCTGGCGTGCTCGCTTCGCACCGGCTCGCGGTCCGGTCCGCGACCGCGACGGCGGCCGGTGGCACCGCTGTGACCGTCTTCACGGTCGCGCCCGAGTTCGGGACGCCGCCTGACCAGGCGCTGATAGAAAGTGACCTGCGCCGCATGATTGAGGGCAGGCTGGACGTGGCGGAACGGCTGGCCCGGCGGCAGCGGGCATATCAGCCCCGGCCCGGGGTTCCCACTGCGCCGCCAAGGGTCACGCTTGTCGACGACGCCTCACACAGCGCGGCTGTCGTGGAGGTCCGCGCGCACGACGAACCCGGCCTGCTCTGGCGGATCGGCCGTGCCCTGGGCGAGTGCGGCCTGGACGTGCGGGCGGCGCGGGTCGAGACCCTCGGCGCCGAGGCGGTGGACGCCTTTTACGTGGTCGATGGGTCGGGCAACCCACCCGCGGGCGACAAGGTGCGCGCGATCATCAGGGAGCGGGTGCTCGCCGCGCTCTCCCCCAGCCCCCGGCCGCGTCCGCCGCCGGCTGATTGAGCCATCGACGCCGCCGTGTGCGGCACGATCCTCGCCTAGCCCGAGCAACAGGGTCACGCGGTGGCGATCGCCGCCATGTCCGCGGCGCGCTCGCATGGCGGCGACCGGATAGCCTTGATAGCCGATCCGTATTCCTGCCCGAGGACGGCCGCAACGTGTTCGAGACGCTATCTGACCGGCTAACCCAGGTCTTCTCCTCGCTGCGAAGCAGGGGGCGCCTGTCCGAGGCCGATATCGACGCGACCTGCAGGGAGATCCGCATCGCGTTGCTAGAGGCAGACGTGGCGCTGCCGGTAGTCAGGCAGTTTGTCGCGCGCGTCAAGGAACGGGCGCGCGACGAGGCAGTGTCCGCGGCCCTCAACCCGGCGCAGCAGGTCATCAAGATCGTCCACGAGGAGCTTATCGAGATTCTCGGCGGCCAGACCCGGCGGCTGGAGTTCGCCAAGACGCCGCCGACCGTCATCATGCTTGCCGGGCTCCAGGGCTCAGGTAAGACCGCGCTCGCCGCCAAGCTCGCGCGCTGGCTGCGCATCCAGGGGCACACGCCCATGCTCGTCGCCGCCGACCTGCAGCGACCCAACGCCGTACAGCAGTTGCAGGTGCTTGGCGAGCGCGCCGAGGTCAGTGTGTTCGCGCCCGAGCCTGGCAACGGCGTCGGCGATCCTGTCGCCGTCGCCCGGCGGTCGGTAAGCGAAGCAAGGGTTCTACAGCACGACATGGTGGTGATCGACACCGCGGGGCGGCTGGGCATCGACGACGAGATGATGCGCCAGGCCGTGGCGATCAGGGACGCGGTCGACCCGGACGAGATCCTCTTCGTGGTTGACGCGATGATCGGCCAGGACGCCGTGGTGACCGCCCAGGCATTCCTTGACGGCGTCGGTTATGACGGCGTCGTGCTCACAAAGCTCGACGGCGACGCACGTGGTGGCGCGGCGCTGTCCATCGCCCAGCTGACCGGCCGGCCGATCATGTTCGCGTCGGCCGGCGAAAAGCTCGAGGACTTCGATCTGTTCCACCCGGACCGGATGGCGTCGCGGATTCTCGACATGGGCGACATGCTCACGCTGATCGAGCAGGCGGAGCAGGCGTTTGATCAAGAGCAAGCCGCGCAGATGGCGGGCAAGCTCGTCTCCGGCGATGGCTTCACCCTTGAGGACTTCGTTGAGCAGCTGATGATGGTCCGCAAGCTTGGCCCGATCGGCAACCTGCTCGGCATGCTCCCTGGCGCGGCGCAAAACAGGGAGATCCTCAGCCAGATAGATGACCACCAGCTCGACCGGGTGCTCGCGATCGTGCGCTCGATGACTGTTGAGGAGCGGCGCAACCCGAAGATTATTAACGGCTCACGCAGGGCGCGGATCGCACGGGGCTCCGGCGTCAGCGTGGGTGAGGTTGGCGATCTCGTTGTCCGGTTCTTCGAGGCGCAGAAGATGATGCGCCAGGTCCTCGGCGGCGGCATGCCGGGCATGCCCGGGCTGCCGGGGATGCCCGGTATGCGACGCAAGGCCGTCAAGGCTGCGAAGGGGAAGAAGGGCAAGAAGAAGCCGAAAGGCGGTCGGCCCGGTGGCGCGCCCAACCGTGCCGCGTCCGGGGGAGGCGCAGGTGCGGTGGCGAAGGGCTCCGGTTCCGCTGGCTCCGGTTCGGCTGGTGCCGGTTCGGCTGGCTCAGATGCGCGAGGAACGGCCGGCGCCGGCGGGCATGGGCGACGCAGCGGCGACGGTGCCGGCGCGCGGCCGGACGGGTTCGGTGGCCGGCCTGGCGGCTTGCCCGGCCTTCGCGGCGACGCGCCCGCCGACTTCGACCTGGCGAATCTGCGGGACGTCCCTGCCGCGTTCAAGCCGCGCGGCCTGGCCAAAGGCAAGAACCCAAAGCGCAAGTAGCTGCCACCTCGCACAGAAACAGATGCGGTCGCCGAGAAGAGTGGGTCGCTGAGGG
>WNGD01000951.1_pt1 | contig 70277 bp, 72 predicted proteins | sample 5400671 | NCBI WGS metagenome assembly WNGD01 (sample SAMN13153369, study PRJNA577476) | soil metagenome | isolation source: 40 cm soil or saprolite under grassland replicate 2 | place: USA:California | collected 2016-06-15
GGCCTGCTGCGCCAGTACTTCCCCAACGGCACCGACCTCAGCCGGCACAGCCCCAGCGACCTTGACGCCGTCGCCACAGCCCTCAACGCTAGACCCCGCAAGACGCTTGGATGGAAGACCCCTGCCGAGGCGCTGAACGATCACCTATTCTCACTGCAGGCAAGCGGTGTTGCATCGACCCCTTGAACCCGAGCTGCACCCCCCTGTCGCTGTGGTGGATCAGGCCGTCGAGTTGGGTGTTGCGTTGCCAGATGGCCATCTCCAGCGCGTCCAAGGCCAGGTCGGTGCGTAGGTGGGTGGCCAGCTGCCAGCCGACCAGCCGGCGGCTGAAGCAGTCGATGACAAAGGCGGCGTAGCAAAACCCCGACCAGGTGCGGACATAGGTCAGGTCGGCGACCCACAGCTGGTTGGGCCGGGTGGCGGTGAAATTGCGGCAGACCAGGTCGGTGGGGCGTTCGGCCTGCGAGTCGCCGGTGGTGGTGCGCTTGGGTTTGCCCCGGATCGCGCCGGCCAGGCCAAGCTCGCCCATCAGCCGCTCGACCGTGCAGCGGGCGACGCCGATGCCCTCCCGGTGGAGTTGCCGCCAGACCTTGCGGGCGCCATACACCTTGAAGTTCTCCTCCCAGATACGCTGGATCTGTGGCTTGAGCCACGCGTCGCGCTGCTGGCGCGCTGAGGGCCGGTGCTGCCGATGCTTGTGGGCGTAGTAGGTCGAGGTGGGGACCGCAAGGACCCGGCAGACCGGCTCGACCCCGAGTGTCGTGGCCCGCTTGAGGATCTCGACATCTTCCCGCAACCGCCGGTTCTCCCGGCGCAACGCCGCAAGCTCCGCCCGTTCGGTGCTGGTCAGCCCACCGTCGGTGCTGGTCCCGGCGTCGCGTTCGGCCTGGCGGACCCACTCCCGCACGGCGGTCTCGGTCAGATCGAAGTCCCGCGCGACCTGCCCGACCGAGCGGTCACCGCCCTGGCACAGCTCGACGATCTCGGCCTTGAACGCCGCGGTGAACGACCGCCGCGCACGAGGCCTCTTGCGTTCCATGGTCTCCATGATGGACATCCTCTCCGGGCAGCGCCCCTGATGGTGGATGTCCGTCAAAGCGGGTCAGGCCCAGGTGACAACACGCCCTGCGGCCAGCGGCTGTTTTGGGGCCGCCCCGCCCAGGTCAGGGCAGCGCGACGGTTTGTCGTGGCCGGTCTTGCCCGCCACCCGGTGCCGGTGGCGTTGACGGTGATCTTGTCGCCTTGCTGGTCAGCGAGGTCGTGGCCAACGCGGTGGTGCATTCGGCCTCGGGCCGGGCGGATGGGACCCTGCTGGTGTGCTACCAGCTCGACAGGGCGCGGCTGCGGGTGGAGGTCCGTGACCTTGGCGGCCCTGGCTTGCCGCGGCGGTGCCGGCATGGGTTGGAGTCGCGGGGGCGGCGGGGGTTGGAAGTGGTGGCGGTGCTGGCCAGCCGCTGGGGGGTGGGTCGTCATCCGCGCGGCCGGGTGGTCTGGTTCGAGCTGGACGTGGCGGGGGATCGAGGCGGCGAATCATGACCATGAGTGGCCATCAGTAAGGCGTGCGCGGCTTGGGTTTCTGCTGGCGAACGGAGGATGCTTGCGCTGGTGGATGCGCAGGTAGACACAGGTGGACACAAGTGCGCACCGATATGCCCGGTGGGCGGTGGCAGGTGCTGTAGCGCCGCCGGTGGCCAGGACGCTGTGTCCGTGGGCGCCGGTCGAGGTGGCGTAGGTGGTGGGTCACGCGTGTCAGTGTGCCCGGGCCGGGCCGCCTGGCCAAGCCAGAGAGAAGAAACAACAGCGGCGATGGACGATACTCACCGGCGCTGCTGCGTGTGCGATCGATGCCATGGATGCCGCCCACGGTCACCGGTTGCGCGCCTGTTGATCGTACCCCTCGGAGGACCCCGCAGCCGGCAGGGCAAGCCATCGAACACCGATCTGCTGTAGAGAGCGTAGGGCTCAGAAACTGGCCGCCTGCGCTGAGCAGCAAGGATTCTTGTCGAGGGAGAATTGGCCAATGGCTTTGTCCTCTCTCCTTCATGACCCGCCGGCCCCTCGGGATCTTGATCGCGCACATGCCAAGCGAGCACGAGGTGCTGTGCCGCCCGGGTTAACCGACCCGCGTTCCAGCCCGCCGATCGTGCGCTGCCCGCGGCGCTGAGCCGAGCGCTTCTTCTTCAGGGCGGTATCAGGGCAGGCGCACGTAGCCGTGGCGGGCCTTCCACAGGAAGTAGCGCTCGAACAGCAGCTTGGCCGCGTGCGATTGGGGGCCGGGGATCATCACTGCGACCTTGCGGGGTGGGAGCATCTTGTCGGCGAGGATCAGCACGCCGTTGTTGCCGGCGTCCATGACGCAGACGGCTGGGATGTCGCCGAACTCCTTGTGCGCGGTCGGCTGTTGGCCGCGGAGCTGCGCGGCGATGTTGTGGGCGGCGACGTGGGCTTGTGCCTCGGTGGGGAAGCCGGTTTTGGGGATGCCGACGGGCACGGCGGTGGTCCACGGCACGGTGACCGCGGCGGCGATGCCGACGGCGTAGACGTTGGGGTAGGCGACGGACTGGTAGGTGTCGCGCACCGGCACATACCCCTTGTCGTCGGCCAGGCCCGCCACGGCGCCGACGACCTGCTGGCCGAGGAACGGCGGGATGATCATGGCGTAGGCGAAGTCGACCACCTGCCCGTCGCCGAGCAGGAGTTTGCCGGGACTGACCTCGGTCATGGCGGTGGCGGTGATGGCCTGGATGCCTTCCTTTTTGAGGAACATGCCCAGCAGCTTCTCCCCGCCTGGTAGCCCGCCGATGCCGAAGTGGCCCAAAAACGGTTCGGCGGTGACGTAGGTCAGCGGTGCCCGACGCCGCAGCCCGGCCTTCTTGAGCTGGTAGGACAGGTTGAACAGGAACTCGTAGGCGGCGCCGAAGCAGCCGGCCCCCTGGGTGGCGCCGACCACCACAGGGCCGGGGTCTTGCAGGAAGTGCTGCCAGCCCTCGCCGGCGTGGATGGCGTCCTCCAGGGTGGTGATGGTGTAGGCGCCGTTGGCAGTCTCCAGGCCCGGGATGACGTCGCGCTGGTTGCGGTAGCCGGTGGCGATCACCAGGTAGTCGTAGCGGTGGCTGCCTTGGGTGGTCTCCACCTGCTGTGCTAGCGGGTCGATGCGGGTGGCTGCCGCGTGCACGAAGTCGACCTGGTGCGACTCGAAGGTGGGCGCCAGCGGGAAGGTGATGTCTTGTGGACGGCGCTTGCCAAACGGCAGCCAGATCAGCGACGGGTTGAACAGGAAGTGGTCGGCGGCGGAGACGACCGTGACGTCGACGTCTGCTTCCAGTTCGTGCTTGACGCTCAGCGCTGCGGTGAGCCCGCCGAAGTTGCCGCCGAGCACCAGCACCTTCTTGCCCATAACCATCACCTTCCGGGGAGCCGCGGAGCCGGCCGTCTCCCCACGGTGGCATCCACACCGCCGGCACGAAACGGCTGAAGGTCCCGGGCACGCAGGGACCAAGGACCCGGCTACAGGTCGTGCTTGTGCATCCTCCTCATCCGCGAAGATTGGTCTCCCAGACGTCATGGCGGGTTGAGCGGAGGACCATGTAGGAGGGCGATCCAGCGCACTGTGAGCCAGAGCTCCTCGGAGCTGCTGAGGGTGAGGGTCAGTGACGGCTTGAGGGTCTCGATCTCGCTGCCGGGCAGGCCGAGGTGGGTGGCGAGGAAGTAGAGGTTGAGCTCGACGGCGTCGGCGCCGGCTTGCTCGAGCGTCGGTGCGTAGTCCAGCCAGCTGCCGGTCTGGACCGCGTTGAGGCTGGCGATCACCGGGATCGATAGTGCCGCCTTGGCCTGCTCGACGAGGGTGAGGTAGCCAGTCGGCCCGGTGTTGTAGCCGCGGAGTGCCGCCTGGCCCGGCCCGTCGCTGGTGATCGCCTACTCCACCTGCATCGCCCACGGCATCGACATGGCCGCCTCCATGGCCCACCAAAAAGATGCCGTCCGGGCCGGGCGCTGGCCGCTGTACCGCTACCACCCGAACTCGGACCCGGACCCGGCCGCCACCGACGGCGAGCATCGCCACCCATTCCAGCTCGACGCCAAGCAGCCCACCCTGCCGCTGGAGCGGTTCCTGGAGCAGAAGGGCCGCTTCGCGGTGCTCGCCCGCAGCGACCCGGCCCGCTTCGCCCGTCTGGCCGCCGAGGCCAGCGCCGACGCCCGCGAGCGCTGGCGCTACTACCGGCAGCTCGCCGGCCTCGACCGGACCGCACCGCAGCTCCCCGACGCAGACACGAACTCTGCCCCCAACCCGGACCGGCCGGACGGCGCCGCCGACCACGAGGAGTAGTGACCACCATGGACCTCTCCACCCGCTATCTCGGCCTTGAGCTGCGGTCCCCGCTGGTCGCCTCGGCCTCCCCGCTCACCGGCGACCTCGACAGCCTGCGCCAGCTCCAGGACGCCGGTGCCGGCGCGGTAGTGCTCCCTTCGCTGTTTGAGGAGCAGGTCACCCACGAGCTGGTCGAGCTGGACCGGCTGTTCGCCACGCCACCCGCCTGCAGGACGCCGGCGTGGACGCGATCGAGCTGAACCTCTACGACGTCGCCGCCGACCCGCGGGTGGGCGCCGCCGCGCTGGAGGACCGCTACCTCGACCTGATCGCGGCGGTCAAGGCCGCCGTGCACCTCCCGCTGGCGGTCAAGCTCAGCCCGTATTTCACCGCCATGGCGAACATGGCCGTGCGGATCGTGCGGGGCGGCGCCGACGGGCTGGTGCTGTTCAACCGTCCGCGGCAGCCTCAGCCAGCAAGGCGTCGGTGACCCGGCAGCCTTCGAACGCGCCAACTACCTGCGCACCCTGCTGTCCTACACCGCCACGACGACCAACTCGTAGGACAGCCCGCGGAAACCCAAGCGCAAACCCGAGCGGAACCCTAGCGGTGCAACCGGGCCGGCCGGGCCGAGCGCCGCCGGATCACGAACCGGAATACGTCGCCCTGCTTGGCCTGCTCGACCAGCTCGTTGCCGGTCACCCGGGACCACACCCCCAGGTCACGGACGGCCTCCGGGTCGGTCGAGCGGACCTCGACCAGCTCCCCGGGCTGCACCGACAGCATCGACACCCCGGCCCAGGCCACCACCACCGCCGAGGGCAGCCCGTCCAAGTCCAGCGACCTCGTGATCGCCATGAGCATGCTCGCCTCACCTCCTGCCCAAGGATCCAGGCCGCGGCCTTGGCGGGGCAGGGACGGTCGGCCCCCGATTCTCGGGACGTTTGACCGATGACCGGGGCCACGGCAAGCAGAACCATGTCGCCGCAGGAGAGGACAACTCGGGGATCGAGGAGGAGCATGATGCCGTCGGATCGCCCGGACCGTCGTCGGGTCGTGGTGGTCGGTGGCGGGATCGTCGGGTCGGCGGTCGCGCTGGGCCTGGCCGACCTGGGGATGCCGGTGACCCTGATTGACCAGACCGGCCCCGGCTCCGGGGGCCTGGTCGCCGGGGCGGCCACCGCCGCCTCGTTCGGGTCGATCTCGGCCTTCGGGCGCCACCAGGCCGGCGACTACGAGCTGGCCTGCACCGGCATGGCCAGCTGGGCGCGCTGGGCCAAGCGGCTGGGCGGCCAGGACCGGGTCGGCTATGTCCGCGGCGGGCAGCTCCGCTGGACGGTGGGTGCTGCTGCGGGCGAAGCACTCACACAGCGGGTCCGCGACGCCCAGCAGGTCGGCTACCCGGTCCACCTGATCAGCGAGGCCGAGCTCAGCCGGCTGCTGCCGGGGGCCCGGCTCGGACCGGTCAGCGCCGCCTGCCATGCCAGCGAAGACGCCCAAGCCGACCCGGAACCGGTGCTGGCCGCCTGCCACGCCGCGCTCGGGGAGGCTGGGGTGCGGCTGCTGCGTGGGGAATCGGCCCGCGTCCGGGTCACGCGGGACCACGACGGCGTGGAGATCGAGGCAGGCGGCGAGGTGTGGCATCCGTCGGTGACGGTGCTGGCCGCTGGCGCCGCCTCGATGGCGGTGGCGGCTGCCACGGGTCTGGAGGTCCCGCTGGTCGCGAGCCCCGGCCTGCTGGTTGTCACCGCGCCGCTGGCGCCGCTGCTCGGCGGGGTTGTCTATCCGCCCGTCGAGTCAGGGGCGCCGGCGGTGTGCCTGCGCCAGCGTGCGGACGGGGCGGTCCTAGTCGCCGAAGGCTCCCCCGAGCAGGCCGCCAGCGACCTCTCCAACCGGCACGCCCGCAGGCTGCTCGCCCAGGCCGCACGGTTCCTTCCCGCGCTCGCCCGGGTGGCCATCCGGGAGCAGGCGGTCGCCTGGCGGCCGATGCCGGCCGACCGCCTGCCGATCGTCGGCCCGGTCCCGGGACTGGAATCGCTGTACCTGGCGGTCGCCCACCGTGGCGTGACCCTGGCGCCGGTCCTTGGGGAGCTCGTCGCCCGCGAGCTTGCCGAGGGCACCGCCGAGCGGATGCTCGCCCCGTTCCGGCCCGCCCGGTTCCAGACCCGCGCGGTCGAGGCGATGCTCGACGTGGAGGCGGTCTTCCACCGTCCCCCTCCTGCTGGCCACTGACCCGGCGTGGTCACACCAGCGGCAGCGGCCAGCCAGGCGTCACCATCACGTCGTCGGCCCGCCAGGTGAGCTCGGCATCGACGGCGACCACGCCCTCGACGGCCTTGACACGCTCGGTCAGCGTAGGGACCTGGCTGCGGCACTCCAGCTCGCCGCCAAGATGGACCACGCCGTCACAGACCGTGACCTTGACCTGGTCGCGGGGCAGACCGAGCCAGCCCTGCAGCAGAGTGTGGCTGACCTCCCACTCGATCGACTTCTGCGGCGCCAAAACACCCCCAGCAGATCACCGCGGGTCACGAACCCGTATGGCTCGGGTAGGACGCGAGCATCTGGACGTAGTTGGCCCGCTCGTAGGCACTCGGGTCGCGCAGGGCCGCCTGGCTCGCCCGCCCGCGGAGGTCGGCGACGGAGGTGAGCTGGTGGCTGTCTAGCCAGGCACGCAGGCCTGCCTCCAGGGTGGCGAGATGCTCGGGTCCGTGGCGCAGCAGCGCCGAGGTCGTCATCGCCACGTCGGCGCCGGCTGCCAGGACCTTGACCACGTCGGTGGCGGTGTGGATCCCGGTGGTGGCGGCCAGCGAGCAGGGCAGCTTGCCGGCCAGGATCCCGACCCAGCGCAGCGGCAGGCGCAGCTCCTGTGAGGTGCTGAGCACAAGCTGCGGGGTCACCTCGAAGGTCTCGGGGTCCAGGTCCGGCTGGTAGAAGCGGTTGAACACCACCAGGCCCTGCGCGCCGGCCTCGACCAGCTGCCCGGCGAAGTTGGCGACCGCGCTGAAGTAGGGGCTGAGCTTGACCGCCAAGGGGATGCCGAGCTGGCGGCGGACCGCCCGGACCAGGTCGAGGTAGCGCCACTCCACCTGGGCGCCGCTGCGGCCGGGATGGGAGGAGACGTCATAGATGTTCAGTTCCAGCGCATCGGCGCCGGCCTGCTCCAGCATGCCGGCATGCTCCACCCAACTGCCCGTCTCAATGCCGTTGAGGCTGGCGATCACCGGGATGCCAAGCGCCGCCTTGGCCTGCTCGATGAGGCGCAGGTAGCCGATCGGGCCGGCGTTGTAGTCGCGCAGGTCCAACTCCACGACCGTCCCCGCCGGGACGGACGGGGCGGGGGCCGCGAGCTGCTCTTGGAACAGCGACGGCAGCACCACCGCAGCCGCCCCGGCCGCTTCCAGCCGGCGCAGGTCCTCCAGCCGGCCGGTCAGCGGCGACGCCGAGGCGACCAGCGGGCTGCGCAGGTCCAGTCCCAGATAGCGGGTCTGTAGGTCGCTCATCGCTATCCCCCTGCCAGGTGTGCCTTTAGCACATCCTCCTCCTGGTGCGGATCGCGTGGCAGGGGGCATTCGCCCCGCCAACCACAGGCTGACCGGCCCTCGACCCACCGCCAAGCGGGCCCGGTCGGGCCGGGGCCGGTGCCAGCGCCCTGGCGGCACTGTTCTCCGGCGTGGCGCTCACCCGCGGCGACGGGCCATTCGGGCCGCGGACTGCGGGACCGACGGCCCTGCCGCTGCTCCCGGCCGCCACCTACGGTATCGGTGTGCCCGGTCCTTGGGGTGACCGGGAGCATGTAGGAGGTGCTACCCATGGCGTTGATCCACAGGATCCCGGGGTCTTGTCTACCACGACCCGTTGGGGACGCTGCTTGACTGGCCGGACTTCTTCCGCCGGCTGGAGCGCGTCGGCCCGTTCTTCGGCGAGGGCTTCCTGCGCATCGAGGGGTACGTCGAGGACGGCACGCTGGTGATCCATGCGGAGCTGCCGGGCATCGACCCGGACAAGGACGTCGAGTTCACCCTCGGCGACGGCGTGCTCTACATCCGCGCCGAACGGCGTCAGGAGAAGGAGACCAAGCGTGACGAGGAGGGGTTGGCAGCTGTTGAGAGGGCATCAGCGCTTGTCATCGAACGTCAGTTCTGCTAGGGTTGCTTGCACGGGCCTCTGGGGCCACGCCGCGACGGTCAAGGTGTGACTCGACCCCACCAGTGGATGGGCAAGAGAGAGCTACCGACTGGCCGGACAATCCGGCTTGGCGGCAACGGCGCAAGCCCGAGGGATCCCATCGACCTGGGAGGCGTCCGGGCTGCACGTCAGTGCGGAAGACCCGTCACGGTGAACAGGACCCGAGGGTGACCAGGCTGTCCAGGACCGTTCGGGATGGTCCGTCAGCAACTGAGAGACGCTGACGCTACAGGAACGGTACTACCGCTCCGAGCTGCGCTACGGCGCGTTCACGAGGACAATCGCGCTGCCAGGTGGCGTCAAAGAGGAGGACATCACCGCCACCTACAAGGACGGGATCCTGAGATCCGTGTCCCCTTCGAGGAGAAGGCCGGGGCGGCCACCCGGATCCCGATCAAGCAGTCCTGAAGCAGCCCTCAACCTGCGGGGCCACCGAGCCTAGCCTGACCCGGTGGCCCCGAAGTCGGTGAGCGTCCGGCCGACGCGGTCGAGGAAGTCTTTGACGGTGGCCTCGGCCAGCCGGTGCAGCACCACCCGGTCGGCCAGGCGGCCGAGCTGTCCAAACGGGGGGTGGTAGCTGCCGCTGAGCGACAGTGGCCAAGCTCGACCTCGACCCGCTTGGTCACACGACGCCCCCCATCCCCGTCGCCGCCGAGGCTGACGCCGACCTGGACCTGGACCTGGACCTGGGTCTGGGCGAGCAGGCCTTCGCCGTGCTGCTCGGCTTTGTTGGCCAGCGCGGGCAGCCACTCGGCCGGCGACCTGAGCAGGGTCTGCTCCACGGTCTTGGCTGGCAGCGGCAGCTCGATGAAGTAGCGAACGAACATGCTGACAGGCTGCGCCGTGGGTAGTGTGGCGGGCAGGGCCGATCGGCCCGTGACGTCCGGGCCCTTTTGCCGAGCTTCCCGGGTCTGCGCGACCTGACCAAATAGGTGTTTGCCTGGCTGCCGCGGGCGGGGCGGTCCGGTCGCGCTGTTCATGGCCGTCGTGGGGGCGTCGGTGTGAGCGCTGGCAGCAGCTGGCGGAGTGCGGGGTCGTCATCGCCGAGCGGGTCATCGTCGAGGTGCTCGTCGACTTCGACTACGCCGTCGACTGCGGCGACCAGCCGCCCCAGCAGCGGGACCAGGCCGCGCCGCTCGACGGTGCCCTCCAGGGTGACGACGCCGTCACAGACCGTGACGGTGAAGCGGTCGGGGTCAAGGAACAGGGTCTTGACGATCACGTCCTGGATGATCTCCCGGCGGATGTCGTCATCGGCGCGCAAAAATACCTTCAGCAGGTCGCTGCGGGTGACGATGCCGACCAGCTCGCCAGCCTCGCCGACCACGATCAGCCGCTTGAGGTTGCGGGTCTGCAACAGCCTGGCGGCCTGGTTCAGGGAGGCGGTGGCGATGATAGTGAGCGCCGGGCAGTGCATGAAGTCGGCTGCCACCTGGCCGGCCGCCTTGACGTGATCAGCGTTGTGACGGGAGGGGGCGAGCGGGGAGCGCTGGTCTCCGCCAGCGTCGGCGTCGACGCCAGGATCACGCTGAGACTGCGGCTGTGGCGGGGGAGCGAGGAGGTCGGCCTCGGAGACCAGCCCGAGCACGCGGCGGTCGGGATCGACCACGGGCAGCGCGCTGATCCGGTAGGCGGTCAGCAGGCTGACCATCTCCTTGAACGGGGTGGATGGGGTGATGGCCAGTACCTCGCTGGTCATGACGTCCTGGACCCGGCTTCGCATCACGGTCTCCTTGGTCCTTGGCGTTGGTTGCGGCTTGCTGGCTGAGCGAGCCTGTGCGTATTGCAGCCCCGTTCGTGGTGTCGGCATAGGGCCACAGGTCGCATCGATGGAGAGCCGGTCGGCCCTGTGGGCGAGCGTGGGTCGCGCTCTAGGGTTGGGCTGCGAGCAGACGTCGGAAGGCGGACGTCGGAAGGCGACTGCGTCTAGGTGCAGGTAGTTCCAGGCGCCGGTACCGGTACAGGGGGGGTGAGGTGAGAGCGATGAAGGCGACGGTGGCGACCGTCATGACGCGCGATATGGTGGTGGCCCACCCAACCACCCCGTACCAGGAGCTGGTGCGGCTGTTCCGAGCCCATGACATCGTCGCGCTCCCGGTGGTCGACAGCGAGGGGCGGCTGGTCGGCACCGTCTCCCAGGACGACCTGCGGCGTCGCCAGCAGCACCGGCGAGTCGTCGGTGTGGGGCATGCCGCCGTGCATGGGCGGAGCGCTGCGGAAGTCATGAGCAAGGCGGTGGCGACGCTGACTCCGGACGCGACGGTCGCTGCGGCGGCGCAGCTGCTGCGGCACCGGGGTGTGCGCCAGCTTGCGGTGGTGGACCCGGACGGGCGGCTGGTGGGGATCGTGTCCCGCCGGGACCTTTTGGCGGTGTTCCTGCGGCCCGACGAGGAGATCGGCGACGAGATCCAACGCCGCATCCTGGGCGTCCTGCTCGGCCTGGACCCTGGCATGGTGTCGGTCGAGGTCCGCGGCGGTGTGGTGAACCTGCGGGGCTACCTGCCCTGGCGCACCCAGGCGCACGAGCTTGTTGCGCTGGTCGGTGCGGTGGATGGGGTGGTGGCAGTCGACGACCAGCTCACCATCGGCGGCGATGACCTGGACCTGGACCGCGCTCTCGCGACCGCCACGACGAGCGCCACCGTGCCCGCACGGACCTGACACCTGAGACCGGACGATTTGGGGAGGTTGCGGCTGTGGTGGGTGTTCGCTTCGAGGAGCTGAGTAAGGACGAGTGCTTCGGGTTGCTGGCCGGCCAGCACCTGGGCAGGGTGGTGCTGGTCGACGAGCTGGGGCCGCTGGCGCTGCCGGTGAACTACCTGCTCGATGGGCGCACCGTGCTGCTGCGGACCGACGTGGGCACCAAGCTTGACGCCGCCATCCGCGGCGCCCGGGTCGCGTTCGAGATCGACGGGACCGATCAGGCCACCCGCACCGGCTGGAGCGTCCTGGTCCGCGGCGAGGCCGTCGAGGTCAGCGACCCGGACGAGCTGGCCCGCCTGCGCCAGCTGCCGCTGTACCCATGGGCGCCGGGCACCAAGGGCCACTACGTCCGCATCCTCCCGGCGATGCTCACCGGGCGGCGGATCGCGCTGCCGGACGACCACCCCTGGGATTGGTGGGGGTAGTTGGAGGAGAGGGAGCGACGGCCATGGGGACCGGCGTCGGCAAGGAGGTCTTTGCCGCGGAGGACTACGCCCGCTTCCGGGAGCGGCTCGAGTGGTGCCTGGGGGTGCTCGCCGGTCTGCTGGAGCGGCCCGGCTTCGGGGCCGGTCCCACCACGATCGGGGCCGAGCTAGAGCTGTACCTGATCGACGGGGAAGCCCTGCCGCTGTGGGACAACCAAGCGGTCCGCGCCGCCGTGGCCGACCCTCGCGTCAACCTGGAGCTTGACCAGTTCAACCTGGAGCTGAACGCCACGCCGGTCTCGCTGGCTGGCCGGCCGTTCGCGGCGCTTCGCGCGGAGCTGGAGGAGCTGCTCGGGCGGGTCGGCGCCGCTGTGGCGGCCCAGGTCCAGGGAGGCCGCCTCGCCCTGGTCGGCATCCTGCCGACGCTGCGCCGCACCGACCTCCAGCTCGACGCGATCAGCGACGCGGCCCGCTACCGGGCGCTGAACCATGGCCTGCGGCGGCTGCGCCACGACCCGTTCCGCATCCGGATCGCCGGCGCCGACCGGCTGGACCTGGCCGCCGACGCCGTGACCGTTGAGGGCGCGGCCACCTCGTTCCAGGTGCATCTGCGCGTGGATCCCGACAATTTCACCCGCGCCTACAACGCGGCCCAGGCCACCTCGGCGCTGGTGCTGGCGGTCGCCGGCAACTCGCCGACGTTCCTCGGCCACCGGTTGTGGGAGGAGACCAGGGTGGCGCTGTGCAAGCAGTCGGTCGACGACCGCGACGGCCGCGGGCCGCGCCGCCAGGTGGCGCGGATGGCGCTTGGGAGCGGCTGGCTGCGGGGCGGACCGCTGGCGGCCTTCACCGAGAGCGTGCGCCTCTACCAGCCCCTGTTGCCGGTCCTCAGCGGCAACGATCCCGCTGACGACCCCGGCCCCGGCCGCCGTGCACCTGGCCTGGAGGAGCTGCGGCTGCACCAGAGCACCGTGTGGCGCTGGAACCGGGCCATCTATGACCCGGCAGGAGGCGGCCACCTGCGCATCGAGCTGCGGGCGCTGCCCGCCGGGCCGACCATCGCCGACATGCTGGCCAACGCCGCCCTCCTCATCGGCCTCACCCGCTGGCTCGCCGGCCAGGACGAGAGCTGGACCCGCGTGCTGGCCTTCGAGCGAGCCGACCACGGCTTCTACCGGGCCGCACAGCACGGACTGGCCGCCCGGCTCGACTGGCCCTTCACCCCAACCGGGCAGCTTGCCCCACGCACCCGAACGCTTCCCGCGGCCACGCTGGTGCTCGAGCTGCTGCCAGCCGCCTGGGAGGGACTGGTGAGCGCCGGCGTCGCCAGCGCCGAAGCCGACGAGCTGCTCGGGCTGATCGCCGCGCGGGCCCGGACCGGCCAGACCGGCGCGGCCTGGCAGCGCCACACCCTGGCCGTCCTGGAGCCGCGGCTTGGCCGCGAGCGCGCGCTGGCGGTGATGCTGGAGTGCTACCTGGAACGCGCGGCCACCGGCCAGCCGGTCCACACCTGGCCCTCCTGCACCTGACCCTCCTGCGGTTCGTCGTACGTGGCGGTGACGGCCTCGGCGGTCATGACGTCCTTGACCTTGCTGTTCATTCCTTTCCCCCAAAATCGCTTGGGGGAGCCTTGCCAAAGGCTCCCCCAACAGCCGATCGCGGGCTGGCCGCGTTGCGTTACAGCGTTACAGCAGCCAGTGGTTCCGCTGGATAAACGGCAGCTCGGCCCAGATCCTGCCGAACCCCCAGGTGTTGCCGGCGTAGGTTACCGCCGCGGCGATAAGCCCGAATGCGTAGAGGATGTGGTAGTCGATCAGCGGGTTGGTCGACATCGACGGGGCGCCCGCTGCGGTGTGGCGGGCCAGTGGCCACTCCGCCGCCCACATCAGCACTAGCAGCAGGGTGCCGCTGACCGCTGCGGCCCGCAGCGCCACGCCGAGGATCAATGCGAGGCCGATGCCGAGCAGGCCGAGCATGAACAGCCAGTTCGCCCAGCCGGTGCCAGCCCAGCTGTGGAAGGCGGCCTGGAACGGGCCGACCTCCACGCCCTTGAGGAAGCCCATCGTCGGTGAGCCGCCGTGGATCCATGCCTTGGCCGATGGGGTCGCGTAGCCGAACCCGAAGGTCTTGTCGAGGAACGCCCACAGGAACACAAATCCCAGCGCCACGCGCAAGGTGGCAAGCACCTTCGCCGCATGGGTCGTCATGACCGCCCCATGCGGCGCTGCGGTCTCAGCAGCGCGGTGCGCAGAGAACTGCAACGAGCCGTTCACGCGAACAGGCTCATGGACAATTGCCATGATCTCCTCCGTTATCTTGTACCTTTTCCTTATCTGCAGTGTCATCCCGCAGTCCGGCCAGTACATGGGCCGAACGACCCGGCATCCGTAGGCCATCAGTCGGCTGCCACCTGTACGGATGCGACGGCGTTGAGCGACGCAGACTGCGTCAGAACGCGGCGGCACCCTCGCGGCGGTGACCGGCGTGCCGGCTGGCGGGGGCGGATGTGCCGTCGTGGCGACGGCGGGTCTCGTGGTGCGACCGCCGCCGATCCCTCTCCGCCCCCTGGCCGACCTGCTCGATCCCGTCCGCGGGGGTGTCGCACTCCCCACTCTCATGATTGCCGTTTCGCCACCTGACCACCCGGGTCGTAGGTCCCGCCCGTCTGGGGACGTCTGGCCGGTGGCCGGGTCGCGACGAGCCGCCACGATCAGGCCATGAAAACTTCAACCATGCAGCTTTCAAGCTTTGCGGAGGCCGACGTCGTCCTGCGGGACGGCTCTACGGTCTGTGTGCGGCCGGTCCGGCCAGACGATGCGGCCGCCGTGCGGTCGTTTTTGGCCGGTCTCTCCGACGAGTCCCGCTACCTGCGCTTCTTCGGCTATCCGAACCTGGAGCAGGCGGTCAGGTGGGCGGTCGAGTGTGACGGCGAGCAGCGTTTTGGGCTGGTCGCCGTCGCCGGCGTCGCCGGCCACGTGGTCGCCCACGGAGGCTGGCAGCGGGAGCGGGATCATCCCGAGCGGGCCGAGGTCGCGATGGCCATCGCTGATGCCTGGCAGGGCCGTGGGCTCGGCACGATCCTGCTGGGCCAGCTCGCCGAGGCCGCCGAGCAGGCTGGCGTGACCCAGTTTGCCGCCGAGATGCTTCCGCACAACCACCGGATGGTGCAGGTCTTCCGCGACTCGGGCTTCCAGGTGACGCTGCGGTCACTGCCTGGGGTGCTGCTGGCGGAGCTGCCTACCTCCCTGACCGCCGCGGCGCTGGAGCAGTTCGAGCGGCGTGAGCAGACCGCTGCGGTCGCGGCGCTGCAGGCGGTGCTCGGCCCCGGTCGGTGGCGGTGATCGGCGCGTCGCGGGAGCGTGGCACGGTCGGCGGGGCGCTGTTTCACAACCTGCTCGCCGCGGGATTCAACGGCCCGGTCTACCCGGTCAACCCTGCTGCTGGGGTGGTCCAGTCGGTCCTCGCCTACCCGTCGGTCGGTGATGTTCCCGGCCCGGTCGACCTCGCGGTGGTCGCGGTCCCGGCAGCGGCGGTGGTCGCGGCGGCCCGCGACTGCGCCGCCAAGAGGGTGCGAGCGCTGGTGGTGGTCTCCGCCGGGTTCGCCGAGACCGGCCCGGCCGGTGCCAAGCGCCAGCGGGAGCTGCTGGGGGTGTGCCGCCAGGCCGGCATGCGCCTGGTCGGGCCGAACTGCCTCGGGGTGATCAATACCGCCCCCGACGTCTGCCTGGACGCGATCTTCGGCCCCAAGGCGCCCACGCCTGGGCGGGTGGGGTTCCTGTCGCAGAGCGGCGCGCTCGGCCTGGCGGTCATCGACTATGCCAACGCGTTCGGGCTGGGGCTGTCCAGCTTCGTCTCGGTCGGCGACAAGGCCGACATCTCCGGCAACGACCTGCTCGCCTGGTGGGAGCAGGACCCCGGCACCGAGGTGGTGCTGCTGTACCTGGAGTCGTTCGGCAACCCGCGCCGGTTTGCCCGCGTCGCCCGCCGGCTGGCGCGCTCCAAGCCGATCGTCGCGGTCAAAGCTGGCCGCTCGGTGGCGGGCGCACGGGCCACCGCCTCCCACACCGGGGCGCTACTGGCCGCCTCCGACGTGACCGTGGAGGCGCTGTTCCGTCAGGCCGGGGTGATCCGCACCGACACCCTCCAGGAGCTGTTCGACGTTGCCAAGCTGCTGGCCAACCAGCCGCTGCCGGCCGGGCGGCGGGTCGGGATCGTCACCAACGCCGGCGGCCCCGGGATCCTGTGCGCCGACGCCTGCGAAGCGGGCGGCCTGGAGGTGGTCTCGCTGTCGGCGGGGCTGCGCCAGCGCCTGGCCGCGTTCCTGCCCGCCACGGCCGCCACCGCCAACCCGGTGGACCTGCTCGCCTCGGCGCCGGCCGAGCATTACCGCCAGGCGGTCGAGCTGGTGGCCACCTCCGGCGAGGTCGACGCGGTGATCGCGATCTTCATCCAGCCGCTGGCCACCGAGACGGCCGCGGTGGCCACCGCGATCCACCAGGCCGCAGCGGCAGCAGCACCGGCGCCGGCGTCGGGACCGGTGCGGGCTGGCGTGCCGGTGCTGGCTGTGCTGATGTCGGCGGCGGCCGGAGCGGATGGCGCCCTCGCCGCGCTGCGCGGCGGGGACCGGGAGGGGAACCGGACGGTGCCCTGCTATACCTTCCCGGAGGACGCCGCCCGGGCGCTGGCTCGCGCCGCCGAGCACGGCGCCTGGCGGGCCGGGCCGCAGGGGACCGTGCCCCAGCTTGAGGGCGTCCGCCACGACGAGGCTGCCGCCATGCTCGCCGCCGCCCTGTCGGCCTCCAAAGGCCCGCTGCCGCGCTGGCTGGAGCCGGAGGTGACCGCCGAACTGCTCGCCTGCTACGGGCTGCCGCTGGCGCCCTGGCGTGTGGCCAAGACCCCGCAGGAGGCCGCTAGCGCCGCGGCCGAGCTCGGCGGCCGAGAAGGCGCCCCGGTCGCGCTCAAGAGGCGGTCGCGCCTGGCCTGGTGCATAAGACCGAGGCCCATGCGGTCCGCCTAGGGTTGGACGACCCGGACGAAGTTGCCGCCGCCCGGGCGATGGCTGCGGAGGTCGCCGCCGCCGGCCACCCGGTCGACCGCTTCCTTGTCCAGTCCATGGCCCCTCCCGGGGTCGAGTTGCTGGTCGGCGTGGTCTGCGACCGCTCCTTCGGGCCGGTGGTCGCCTGCGGCGCCGGCGGCGTCACCGCCGAGCTGCAGCAGGACGTGGCGGTGCGGCTGGCCCCGCTGACCGACCTGGACGCGGCCGGGATGCTCCGCTCCCTTGCGACCTTCTCGCTGCTGGACGGCTACCGCGGTACGCCACCAGTGGACATCGCCGCCGTCGAGGACATCTTGCTGCGGGTGAGCGCCCTGGCCGACGCCCACCCGGAGGTCCTGGAGCTGGACTGCAACCCGGTGGTCGCCGGCCCTGGCGGCGCCGTGATCGTCGACGCCCGCATCCGCATCGGCGCAGCACCCCCGCACACGCTGCTCGGCGCGCGCCCTCCAACTCCAAGCGGGTAGCTCCTGTTCCAGGAGCCGGCATCGACTCAGGGCACTACCTGCGACGGTCGTTCGGCTGGCCGTATCGGCTGGCCGCCGTCGTGGCGGGAGGGCAGTCAGTTCCGGGATCCTGCCGGCGGAGACGGCGCTGACCGTGCCGGCCGTGTCTGCGGCCGATCGTCGGGAAGGGAGCGGGCCGAACGACCCTCCACTGACCGGGCCGGGGCGGAGGCGGGGCCTTCGTCCCGCCAAACGCAGGCTGAACGGCCCTGCGGCGGCAGTCACGGCGGCCGTAGGCTCGCGGTGAGGAAAGGGTTGGGTGGCGGCCTGGTTGGGGGGCCCGGCCGTCACCCACCGCCACCGCGACGTCACCTGACGGCAGCAGGGAGGACCGCCATGACCCGCGAGGCCCACACAACCGACAAGATGGTTGCCGAGGTTGCCGTTGGCGCCGCCATCGGCATCGGTGTGCTGGTTGGCGCCGGCTGGCGGGAGCGACGGCACCTCGGCCGTGAGGCCCGGCGGCTCGCGAGGCGGCTGCGGTACCTGCGCGGCGTGGCGCGGGGGGAGTGCTACCGCCTGGCTGGGCGGCACCCTGACCCCGCGGTCGACGACAGCGTGCTGGCCGACCGGGTCCGCTCGACGCTCGACCCGGTCGAGCGATGGCTGGACCTGCCCCGCCTGCACGTCAGCGTCGACCGGTACGTGGTTCGCCTGCACGGCGAGGTCGACAGCGAGCTCGTCGCCGCGCTGCTGGCGGAGGTGGTCCGGGCGATCCCCGGGGTCGCCGGGGTGGACTCCCATCTCCACATCGGGCTGCTTCCCAGTGACACGCGGCCCCATCAGGGCCGGGCATACCAGCGGCGGCCGTCGCCGGCGTTGCGGCGGCTCCTCGCGGCGACGGGGCCGGCAACTGGCAACGGAAACCTGGTCGGTGGCCTGGCCCGAGCACGGCTCACCGCGCATGCGGCGGTGGCCTGCTTTGCCGCGTGCCTGCCTGCAGCCACACGCCGCCGGCTCCTCGCCGGGCTGCCGGGGGACGTCCGCCGCCTGGCCGTGCTCCCGCAGGGCCACCGCCCACCGCCGCTGGTCCTGGCCTCCGCTGACCTGCCTGGCCTGACCGCTGCGGTCGCAGCGTGGAGCCGGCTGGACGAGGCGGCGGCCGAGCAGGCGCTGGTGGCGGTGCTCGCGGCGCTGCGCGAGCAGCTCCCCGCGCGTCAGGCGGAGCGGATCGGCCATGCGGTTCCCACCGGCCTGCAACGCCCAGCAGGTCCTTGGGGGTGACCATGCCGGCGAGCCGTCCGTCGTCGTCGACCACTGGTAGGTGATGGATGCCGCGCTGATGGAGCAGGCGGGCGGCGGTCCGCAGCGACGCCCGGCGGGACGGTCACGACCGGCGCCGACATGACGGCGGCGGCGACGGTCCCCCGAGCCTTGGCGTGGTCCGCCGCCGCTGAGGCCTTGCGAAGGCCAGGACCGGCGCGAGTTGGCCTACCGGTTCTTCTTCCTTGAGGGCCAGGTCGGTCTCGGAGACGATCCCGAGCAGGCGCTGGTCTGGATCGACAACCGGGAGGGCGCCGATGCCGTGGCGGTGCAGCAGCCGTACCAGCTCCTTGAAGCTGGTGGCGGGTGCCACGCTGACCACTGGGGTGGTCATCACGTCGCTGACGGTGCGGTGCATGGTGGACCCTCCTCGGCCCTGGGCGGCCCCGTTCGACCAGGCATTCACTTTCGTTCGGCCTGACGATGGGCGCCGGTAGCGCAGGGGGCCAGAGCTGTTGGTCCCGCCGCCAGCAGGCCGGATGGCACACTCCCACCAGGGAGCTGTCGGCGGCTACAGCGGGATGGTGGCGCGGACGGTGGTGCCTTCGCCGGGAACCGACGACAGGGTCAGCTCGCCGCCGAGGTTGGCGACACGGGTGTCCATGTTGCCAAGCCCCTGGCCCCTGGTGGCGGTGGCGGGGTTGTAGCCGCGCCCGTCGTCCTCGATCGCCAGCACCGCCCAGCCATCGCCGTCGCTGCCGCTGTATTGACGATGCAGGGAGATCCGGCAGGTCGCCGCGTCGGCGTGGCGGTCGATGTTGGACAGCGCCTCGCGGACCAGCTGCACCACGTCGGCGGCCCGTGGCGCCAGCCTGGCCGCGACACGCTCGTCGAAGTCGGCCACGCAGGTGACGCCGGTGCGTTGCTCGAAGTCGGCGGCCAGGTCGCGGAGGGCCTGGGCGAGCTGGCGGTCGGCGAGGATGCCGGGTCTGAGCCCGAAGATGTAGTTGCGCAGGTCGCCGATGACGTGGTCCAGCTCGGCGACGCCGGCTTCGATGCGGGTGGCGACGGCGGGGTCGCCGGTGAGCATGGCGGTGCCTTGCAGGCGCATGCCGACGGCGAACAGGGCTTGGATGGCGCCGTCATGGAGTTCCCGGGCGATCCGTTCGCGGTCTTCCAGCAGCGCCAGCCGGGCAAGTTCCTGGCGGGCGCGGGCGTAGTCGAAGGCGACCGCTGCCTGGTCGGCGAACAACTCCACCAGCTCGATGTCGGCGTCGGTGAAGGGCACGCCGGCGCCAGCGCCGGGCTGGTCCTGGGCAAAGTGGGCCTGGCCGCCCGCGTCGGGGCCGGGGTGGGCGCGGCGGGCGACGGTCAGCGTGCCGAAGACCTGGCCGTGGGCGCGCAAGGGCACAAACATCGCGGGGCCGAACTCGTCGGTGTGCCGCGCGGGTTGCTTGAAGGCCCGCTCGTCGGCGGCGGCGTTGGCCAGCACGATGGTCTTGCCGGTGCGCATTGCTTCCCCTGACACCGAGCCCTCCACCGGGACCCGCAGCCCGCGCAGCTCCTCGGCGTGGAGGCCGTCGGCGACGGTCAGCGTTAGGTGCGCGGAACCGGCGGCACCGGCACCGGGGTCGGCACCGGGGTCGGCGACGGCGATCGTGGTCAGGTCGGCTTCGGCCAGCTCGCGGGCACGGCGGGCCACCAGCTCCAAGGTGGTATCCAGGCTCGCGCCACCCAGGGTCGCGGCGATCACCTCCCGGAGTGCCTCCAGCCGCTGGGCGCGCCCCTGCGCCTCCTCATACAGCCGCGCGTTGGCGATCGCTACCCCCGCCTGGGTCGCCAGCACCGTCAGGGCGCGTTCGTCCTCGGCGTCGAACTCGGGCGCGCCCTGTTTCTCGGTCAGATATAGGTTGCCGTAGACCAGCCCATGGGCGACGACCGGCGCGCCCAGAAACGACCGCATCGGCGGATGGTTGCGCGGAAACCCTACCGAGCGGGGATCGGTGGTCAAGTCGGCCAGGCGCAGCGGGCGGGCGTCGTTGATCAGCACCCCAAGGATCCCCCGGCCGACCGGGAGGTGGCCGATTTGGGCGCGCTGGTGGGCGCTGATGCCGGTGGTGATGAAGTCGACAAGCAGGCCGTCCTTGCCGAGCACCCCAAGGGCACCGTAGCGGGCACCAGTGACGGTGGCGGCGGCGTCGACGATGCGTTGCAGCACCAGCGGCAGCGACAGCTCCGACGCCAGTGCCAGGCCTGTCTCCAGCAGCAGGGCGTTGTGGTCATTTTGCATGGATGATGTAGATTCAGGATGCATCGTCACCTCTAGGGCTACGGTAGCATCCGCCCGCTTTACCTGACAGCACTCTGGCCAGCTGCTGCCTGCCACCCGCCAGCTCGCTGGGCGCCGGGCTCCCTCCCGGTCCCGTGCATGGACCTGGGCCGGAGGTCACCGTGCTGGCGGGGCCTTCGACCCTTGGCCGGTACGCGCGGTTCGGTCAGGGTAGGGCTATGCAAAGCAGGCCGACTCACAGACTGCACGGGATCACCGGCGCCTGGCAGTGGCAGGGTGCCTGGCGACGGAGGGCGGCATTGGCTGCCGTCGTCGCCGGTCTGGGTGGCGGTGTGGTGGCGCGGCTGGTGGGAGCCGGCGGTGTTGGCCGGCTGCTGTTAACGCTGACGGTGGTAGTGGCGCTGGTGCCGCTGGCGGTGTCGGTCGGGCGCGAGCTGGTCCGGCGGATGCCGGGTGTGGACGTGATTGCGCTGCTGGCGCTGGCGGGTGCGCTGGCGCTTGGCGAGGTGCTGGCTGGCGCGGTGATCGCGGTGATGCTGGCGACCGGCAGGCTGCTTGAGGGCTATGCGGGCGAGCGGGCCCGCCGCGAGCTCAGCGCGCTGCTGCGCCGCGCTCCGCAGACCGCGCACCGCTACCAGGACCAGGGGCGGCAGGGCGGGCTGCTCACCTGTCCGCTGGAGGGCGGTGCGGCGCGGCGACCGGCTGCTGGTGGGGCCGGGCGAGGTGGTCCCGGCCGACGGGACCGTCCTGAGCCTCGGCGCGGTGCTGGACGAGTCGGCGCTGACCGGCGAGGCGACCCCGGTGGAGCGGGGCAGGGGCGATCCGGTCCGAAGCGGTGCGGTCAACGCCGGGGCACCGTTCGACCTGCTGGCCAGCGGCACCGCGGCCGAGAGCACCTATGCGGGGATCGTGCGGCTGGTCGAGCAGGCGCAGCGGTCCAAGGCGCCGTTTGTGCGCCTGGCCGACCGCTACGCGCTGGCGTTCGTACCGCTGACGCTGGCGGCGGCCGGAGCCGCGTGGGCGCTGTCGGGCAGCGCGGTCCGGGCGCTGGCGGTCCTGGTCGTGGCCACGCCCTGCCCGCTGATCCTCGCCGTCCCGGTCGCGATCGTGGCGGGGATCTCGCGGGCGGCGCGCCGGGGGGTGATCGTCAAGAGCGGCGCGGTGCTGGAGCGCCTGGCCCGGACGCGGGTGCTACTGATCGACAAGACCGGCACGCTGACCGCCGGCCAGCCGGTCGTGGCCGAGGTGGAGACGGCCGGCGGGGACGCCGACGAGCTGCTGCGTCTGGCCGCCTGCTTGGACCAGGTCTCCCCGCACGTCCTGGCCGCCGCGATCGTGCGGGCAGCGACCGGGCGTGGGTTGGCGCTGTGCCTGCCGGTCGAGGTCTGTGAGGAGCCTGGCTGGGGGATTCGCGGCCGGGTCGACGGCCACCAGGTCGCACTCGGCAAGGCCGCATGGGTCGCCCCCAGCCAGCCGCTGCCGGGCTGGGCGCGGCGGGTCCGGCGGCGGGCGGCGCTGGAGGGGGCGGCGACCGTGTTCGTGGCGATGGACGGGACTCTGGCGGGCGTGCTCGGCCTGCGTGATCAGATCCGGGCGGACACTCCTCGTGCCCTGCGGGAGCTGCGGCGCGTGGGGGTGGGTCGCATCGTGCTGGTCACTGGCGACCATCCCGACGCGGCCGAAGTGGTCGGCGCGGCGCTCGCTGCCGATCAGGTCTTGGCCGAGCGGACACCTGCCGACAAGGTCGACGCTGTCCAGGCCGAGCGTGCCGCGGCCAGGACCCGGCCCGGCGGCCGGCGGGGGAGCAGAGGCGCGACCGTCATGGTGGGAGACGGGATCAACGACGCGCCAGCGCTGGCCGCCGCCGACGTCGGCGTCGCAATGGGTGCCCGGGGAGCGACCGCGTCCTCCCAGGCTGCCGACGTCGTTGTCACCGTGGACCGGCTCGACCGGCTCGCCGAAGCGATCCGCATCGCTGCGCGCACCCGCCGCATCGCCCTGCAGAGCGTCCTGGCCGGCATGGGGCTATCGCTGCTGGCGATGGGGGCGGCTGCTGCCGGGCTGCTGGCGCCGGTTGCCGGCGCGGTCGTGCAGGAGGTGATCGACGTCGCCGCGATCGGCAACGCGCTGCGGGCACTGCGGCGCGGTGCCGCCAGCGCCACGACCCCCGCACCGTCGCCGGCGGAGGCGGCGCTGGGCGAGCGGTTCCGCGCCGAGCACCGCGAGCTGGCAGGCACCGTGCAGCGCCTGCGCCACCTCGCCGACCGCCTCGACGCCCTGGACCCGGCGGTGGCCGCCAGCGAATTGGGCGCCGCGCGCCAGTTGCTCACCGAGCGGCTGCTGCCCCACGAGCGCGCCGAGGAGACACTGCTGTACCCGGTGGTCGCCCACCTGGTCGGCGGCGACGACCCGACCGTCACGATGAGCCGTGAACACGTCGAGATCGCCCACCTGGCACGGCTGCTCGGCCGCCTGCTCGACGACCTCGGCCCCGCCGGGCCGGCACCGGAGGACCTGCCTGAGCTGCGGCGGGTGCTGTATGGGCTGCACGCCATCCTCACCCTGCACTTCGCCCAGGAGGAAGAGGCCTACTTGTCGCTCCTCAGCGAGAACGCCTGAGGCGCTCGGCGCGGAGGGCGGCGCCGTAACCGGTAGGTGCCGCCGTCCTGCTCGTCGGTCCACCCGGCGGGCAGATCGTCCAGCGAGGCGATCTCGTCGTAGACGATTGCGCCGTCGCGTAGGGTCGGGCCGACCAGCCGGTAGCCACGCTCCCGCAACGCGCCGAGCAGCGCCCCCAGCCCATCCAGGTCCAGCACCACCTGGACGGGCTGGGCCAGCGGCGGCCCGGCCGCCGACCCAGGCCCCCGTGGGATCTGTGCCATCAGTCCGGCAGCATCTACGGCCGGCCCGACCGGGTCCCGGTCCCGAGCGGCTCGGACAGGTCCTGGTCTTGGCCGGGGATGTCATCCACGGCCCAGGCAAGCTGGTTGTCGACCGCGACCACCCCGTCGACCCTGCCGGCCAGGTACTCCAGACCCACCGCCTGGCTGCGCCGCCCAACCTGGCCGCCCAGCCGCACGACCCCCTCGGCCACCTCGACGGCGATGGCGGTGACCGGCAGGCGCAGCAGGCGGGTGACCAGCTGATCGGTGATCTCAAAGCGGATCTCCGCATCGGCGCGCACAAACACCTTGAGCAGGTCGGTGACCGTCACGATGCCGATCAGCGCCCCGGCGCGGTCGGTGACCGGCAGGCGCTTGACCTTGTGGGCGCGCAGCCGCCGCGCGGCGGCCACCACCCGTTCCTCTGGGTGGACACTCACCACCGGGGTGGTCATCACCTGCGCGGCGGTAGTGGCAGCGGCCTTGGCGGTGGCCGTGGCCCGCTCGGCCGCCTCCTCGGTGGTCTCAAACAGGGGCGGGCGCTGGTGCTGCGGCACGGCCTCCTTGAGGACCAAGTCGGTCTCGGAGACGATGCCTACCACCCGCTTGGCGTCGTCGACGACCGGCACCGCGCTGATCCGGTAGGTGGTGAGTAGCCGGACCAGCTCATGGAAGGAGGTGGTGGGCCGGGCGACCACCACGTCTCTGGTCATCACGTCTTGGACGGTGCGATGCATGGCGGGCCTCCCTGCTCCCGTGCCCAGAGGTTCCGGTTCTCAGAGGTTTCGGCATCAAGCCTCCAGCTCCGACACCCCGACTGTAGCCTCGGCCCTTGGGCCGAGGGAGGGCCGATGGTCCTGCCACCAACCCGCCACCCGTCCCTACTTCATCCTTCATCGCCTGCCAGTGCTGGCACTCACCGGGCGGTTCCAGGCAAATGGCCCGCAAGACGAGAGTCGTTGGACTCTCCCCGAGCTGCGGAGCTGCGCTGATGCTAGGAGCGGGAACCGATGGGGAACCTCACGAGGAGGGCACCATGTTCGGAACGATCCTGCTGGCCGTCGACGGGTCCATCCATGCCGACCGGGCCGCGGAGCTGGCCCGCACCGTGGCCGCCACCGGCGGTGACGAGGTGCTGGTCGTGCACGTCGTCGAGATGCTGGTCGGCCGCGCCCACGGTCCGGTGGAGCTGGACGGCGACAGCGAGGCCATCGAGCGGGCCAGCCAGCACGTCAAGGAGCTGGAGGCCGCCGGGGTGACAGCTCGGGTCGAGCTGATCCGGGCGCCTGCGGGGCATGTGGCCAAGGTGATCGCCGAGGCCGCTGAGCAGTATGGCGCGGGCCTGATCGTGCTGGGCTCGCGGGGCCGTACCGATCTGGCCGCCCTGATGCTCGGCAGCGTGGCCCACAAGGTGCTGCATCTCAGCAACCGCCCGGTGCTGATCGCCCGCTGACGCTCTTGACCGGCAGGCCCCATGACCTGCCGGTCAGCGACGGGCCGGTGTCGTTGGATTTGAGGAAGACCGTGGTGAGGCAGCTGCGGGCGTACAAGGCAGGAGATCGCAGTGGATGGTGTGGTCGGGGTGGAGGACCACCTCTCCTATGACGAGGACGACCGGAAGGTCCCGCCAGGCCCGCCCCACCGGGACCTCGCCTGGGAGGAGAACTGGGTCCGGCAGGAGGAGTGACCTGGCACGAGCCTGGCTGCCGATGTGCCCGGCCGTCGCGGGTCCAGTGGCCCTACTGGCACGGGCGGTCGCCGCCTACCGTTCGAATGGGAGTCCCCGATTGGGAGTCCCCGGTTCCGATTCCGAGCCGTCTGGGCAGGTGACAAGCGATGAAGGCGACGGTGGCGACGGTGATGACCCGCGAGCTGGTGGTGGCCCATCCCGCCACGCCCTACAAGGAGTTGGTGGAGCTGCTGCGCAGCCACAACATCAACGCCATGCCCGTGGTCGACGAGCAGGGGCGGCTGGTCGGCATCGTCTCCGAGGCCGACCTTGCTCTCAAAGAGGAGCAGCGGCCAAGCGACCACGCTCTCTTCTTCTTGTTGTTTGGGGGCAGGGGCCAGCGGGCCAAGGCTGGCGGTCGGACCGCCGCCGAGGTCATGAGCGCCCCGGTGGCCACGACCAGCCCGGACGCCTCGCTCAGCGCCGCCGCGCGGCTGCTGCGCCGCCGCGGGGTACGCCATCTGCCCGTGATCGACGGGCAGGGGCGGCTGGTCGGGATCGTGACCCGCCGGGACCTGCTGGCGGTGTACCTGCGGCCCGACCGGGAGCTGCGCGAGCAGATCGAGCGGGCGGTCCTGGTCGCCACCCTGGACCTGGACCCTGGCACGGTCACCGTCGCGGTGCGCGACGGGGTGGTGAGCCTGGCTGGCCAGCTTCCCTGGCGCAGTCTCGGCCGCGAGCTGGTCCAGTTGGTGGGCGCGCTGGACGAGGTGGTCGCCGTCGACGACCACCTCACCTTCACCTTCGCGGGCGAGGGCGCCCGCCCGGCCGCGGCCGGAGAAGGTTGATCGCGGAGGTCGATCGGGATGCGAACCAAGGACGTCATGTCGAGCCCCGTCGTCACCGCCACCACGACCACGCGGCTCAAGGAGGTGGCGGCGCTGCTGGTCCGCTACGGGTTCAACGCGGTCCCCGTCGTTGAGGGCGAGGAGGGCACGCTCGTCGGGATCGTCTCCGAAGCCGACCTGGTGTCCCTGGAGACCGCACCGGACCGGCGCGTCCACCTCCTGCCACCGTCCCAACCCACCTGGGAGCAGGGCGGGCCCGGGGCCGGACCCCCGTCCGGGATGCCGCCACGGACCGCCGGTGAGGTCATGACCCGGGAGGTGCTCACCCTGCCAGGCGACGCCGACACGGCCGACGCGGCCCGGCTGATGCTCAGCCGCGGCATCAAGTCGGTCCCGATCGTCTGCGGCCACCGGGTGGTCGGCATCGTCAGCCGGCGTGACCTGCTGAAAGTGCTCGCCCGCAGCGACCAGGCGATCGCTGTCGAGGTGGAGCGGCTGCTGGCCGAGGAGCTGGGGGACCTCCGACCCCATGCCGAGGTCGCCGACGGGGTGGTGACCCTCGCCGACGCCGACCCCGTCACCCGCGAGCTCGCCGAGGTGCTCGTCAGCACCGTGCCCGGCGTGGTCGCGGTCAGGTGAGCCGGCGAAGGCCCATCGTCACTACGGTGACTTACGACTTCACCACCAGGGTGCCCTGCATCTGCTGGGGGTGGAGGTCGCAGCGGAACAGGTAGCGGCCTGGCTTGAGGGCGCCGACCTGGTAGGTCCTGGTGGCGGGTCCGCTGAACAGTGCGCCCTTGAACAGGTGGTGGCCGCTGCGGCGTCGGTGTAGATGGCCATGTTGTGGGGGACGCCGGGGTCCTGGTTGTCGAGCGTGATCGTGAAGGGGTGGTTGGCTGGGACCGCCAGGCAGGTGGTGGTGAACGCGGAGTTTTTGGCGGTCACCCGCAGCGCGGTGCCGGTGCCGGTTGGCGTGCAGGCCGTCCCGCCCGCCGGTGTCGAGGCCGAGCTGGCCGGGACGGCCGCCGGGGCCGGCGTCGACAGGGTGCCTGTGGCCTGGGGCCCCTCGACCGGGCGGGTGCCGGCGGAGAACGGGTCGCCGAGCTGGGGCGACAGCCCGGTCGGGGCTGGTGCGGCCGGGTCGACCTTGAGCAGGCCGACCGCGCCGCGGCCGGTGTAGGCGAAGGCGTGGGTCACAAACGGGTACAGGCCCGACTCGGGGATGCGCAGCTCGAACATGGCGCCCCCGCCGGGTGGGATCTGGTAGGTCTGCAGGCCATTGAGCTGGTTGGTGGGGTTGCCGTCGGGATAGACGTGGTCGAACAGCGCGCCGATCACGTGGAACGCGGTCGCAATGGTCGGCCCGGCGTCCAGCACCCACAGGCGGATGCGCTCGTTGGGGCGGGCCACCAGCGGGCTGGTCTTGTACTGGTCGGCGCGGCCGTTGAAGACCACGTAGGCGGCGTTGGCGGCCTGCATGCGGCCAAGGTCGCCCTGGTAGACCCCATGGACCGGAGCGGCGCCATGGTACAGCTCGCTGGCGACCAGGACGTAGTCGCGGTCAGCCGGCGCGAGATTGTAGGGCTCGACGATGATCGCGCCGTACATACCGTTGGCGATGTGCACGAGCACCGGCTGGGTGCCGCAGTGGTACATGAACACTCCCGGGAAGCGCGCCACCCACACGAGGATCGGATCTCGAGTCCCTCCGGGGTCAGGGGCGTTGTGCCCGCCAGCGCCGGGACCTTCGCCCCCTGGCGTCGAGTCCCGGAACAGCGCGACCCACCACCTGGGCCACACTGGTCGTGTCCGCAGCGGTCCTGCCCTTCAGCCTCGACGGGGTGAACTGTCGCTGGTCGTCGTCGGTTCCAGCCAGGCAGTGCCGGCCCGTTCGCGGTCGCCGGTTCGCATGGCGGTTCGCCTATCGACATCGCCGCTGGCGACGGGACCTTTGGCCCCCGGCGGCCGGGGCCACAGGCCCTGGCCACGGCGGCTGCGGCACCGACACTGGAATGGTGAACGCCCGGACCGGACGCCCGGTGCCACCGGTCGGGTGTGGACCACGACACGAAAAGGATGATCGCGATGATGTGGGGCTACGACTGGGGCTGGGGCGCCTGGCTGGCCATGAGCGTGATGATGCTGCTGGTTTGGGGGCTGATCATCGCCGGTATCGTCGCGCTGGTCCGCTACCTGGGCGGCACCCGCCAGGGCGGCCACGGCCATGGCGGCCAAGCCAGCAACGGGAGCGGGCAGGCCAGCGCCGAGGAGCTGCTGGCGGAGCGGTTCGCCCGGGGCGAGATCGACGCTGAGGAGTACACCAGCCGGCGCGAGCTGCTGCGGCCGGCCCGGTGAGCCCGCTGCGCCTGAGCCCGCGGCTGGTGGTGGCCGGGACGCTGACCGCGATCGTGCTAGCCGCGGGGTCCACGGCCGCGCTCGCCACCGCCAACGGCGCGTTCCGCGGCCAGGTGATAACGCCCACCGTGGCCGGGGCAGGGGCGCGCTGCGCCGCCCCGACGCTGGCCGGCACCGTCATCGACGTGACCTTGGCCGACCTGGGTGGCATGGGCGGCATGATGGGCGGCCAGGGCCAGGACGGGACCAGCGCGATGATGGGCGGCGGCTTGCGGGGCATGGCCGTGGCGCGCGTGGTCGCCATCCCAGGGGTGGCCCCGGCCGGGATGGTGTCGCTGCGGGTGGTCAACCAGGGCGTGCGTACCCACGAGCTGGTTGTGCTGCCCTTGCCAGCCGGTCAGGCCGCCGGGACGCGGCCGGTCGGCACCGACGGCCGGGTCGATGAGGCCGGTAGCCCCGGCGAGGCGTCGCACAGTTGCGGCGCGGGCGCGGGGGACGGCATCGCGGCCGGCGCGGCGGGCCGGGTCACGCTGATCTTGGGGTCTGGTCGCTACGAGCTGGTGTGCAACCTGCCCGGCCACTACGCGGCCGGCATGTACGCTGAGCTTGTTGTCAGATGAGTCCGCACCGCTGGTCGCGGTTGTGGCGGGGCGCTCGCGGGGCGCTCACCCCGCCAGGGACACGCTGGCGGCGGGACCTGCGGCCATCGGTGGCGGCCCAGGTAGGGTGGCAGCGTCACCCCATCCACCGCGACTTCGATCTCGACGAGGACGAGGAAGGTGACCGCTGGTGCGCGATGACCGCTGGCGCGAGCTGACGGTTGAGGAGTGCCGCAAGCTGCTCGGCGAGCGACACCTCGGCCGCCTGGCCCTGGTCGACCAGGACGGGCCGGTTGTGTTCCCGGTCAACTACGCGTTCGACCGGCTCATGATCGTGTTTCGCACCGACCCGGGAACCAAGCTGGACGCGGCCGTCCGCGGCGCGCGCGTGGCGTTCGAGGTGGACGCGGTCGATGAGGCCAACCGGACGGGGTGGAGCGTGCTCGTCCGCGGCGACGCCTTTGAGGTGACCGACCGGAGCGACCTGGAGCGCCTGCGGGCGCTGCCGCTGTATCCGTGGGCGCCAGGCGAACGGGGCCACTATGTGCGCATCGCGCCATGGGCCGTCAGCGGCCGGCGGATCGGCCTGCCTGACCACCTGCCCTCGAACTGGTGGGGATGACGACCAATCGCGGGCTGATCCGGCGGCATGGTGCCAGGTGCCAGGTGCCAGGCGCGCTGCGCTGGCTGGCCGTCAGCCTGCTCGGGATCCCCCCTTCTCGGGATCCCTCGAAGCCAGTTGGTCACCGCAACCTCGTAGCTGGCGGGTGAACACGGCCGTGAGACGGCCGCCGCCGCAGCGGAAGCTGCGGATCGAGCGCGGTGCACAGGTCCCTGCTGCGCGCGGCGGTCGCGGACCCGGCGGGGTCAGGCCGCCGCCTGGGGTGCCGGGCGGCCGGGGCCCGGCCGGGGGCGCTCCCCGGCGGGTGGGGCCGCGGGCAGGCGCAGCCGCTTGAGCAGGATGGCGTTGACCGCGACGAGGAAGCTCGAGCCGGACATCGACAGCGCGGCGATCTCCGGGCGCAGCACCAGCCCGAACGCGGGCTCGAACACGCCCGCGGCGATCGGCAGGGCGATCGCGTTGTAGCCGACCGCCCAGCCGAGATTCTGCCGCATCTTGCGCAGCGTGCCGTGACCGATCGCCAGCGCGGTGGCGACGTCGAGGGGGTCGGAGCGCATCAGCACCACGTCGGCGGTCTCGATCGCCACGTCGGTGCCCGCCCCGATGGCGATCCCCAGGTCGGCCTGGGCCAGCGCGGGGGCGTCGTTGACGCCGTCGCCGACCATGGCGACCCGGCGGCCGCCGCGCTGCAGCTCGGCAACCTTGGCGGCCTTGTCGCCGGGGAGCACCTCGGCGATCACCTGGTCGATGCCCAGCGCACGGGCGATCCGCTCAGCGGTCGCCTGGTTGTCGCCGGTCAGCATGACCACCTCCACGCCAGCGTCGTGCAGGGCGGCGACGGCTGCCGCGGAGGTAGCCCGAGGCGCGTCGGCGATGGCCAGCAGCCCTGCGGCGCGCCCATCGACGCCGACGATCACCGCGGTGCGCCCTCCGGCGGCCAGCTCGGCGCGCCGAGCGGCCAGCGAGCCTAGCTCGATGCCCTCGCGTTCGGCCAGGCGGTGACTGCCAACCGCCACCCGGTGGCCGGCCACGGCGGCGATCGCGCCCTGGCCGGGGACGTTCTCGAACCCCTCGGCGGCGATCTCGGCCACGCCGGCGGCGGCGGCGCGGCGCACGACCGCCTCGGCCAGGGGGTGCTCGGAGTTCCGCTCGACCGCGGCGGCCAGCCGCAGCAGCTCGCGCTCGTCGGTCCCGTCGGCACAGACCAGGTCGGTGACCTCTGGCTCGCCCTTGGTGAGCGTGCCGGTCTTGTCCATGACCACCGCCTGGATGCGCGCCGAGGTCTCCAACGCCATGGCATGCTTGAACAGGATCCCGCGCTTGGCGCCCAGCCCGGTGCCGACCATGATCGCGGTCGGGGTGGCCAGCCCGAGCGCGTCCGGGCAGGTGATCACCACCACGGTGATGGCGAACAGGATCGCGGTGCTATTTGCGCCTGCTGCACCAGCTTGACGATCTGCGCCAGCGCGGTGTCGGCGCCGACCTTGGTGGCCCGCACCCGCAGGGTGCCGTTGGCGTTGATCGTGGCGCCGATCACGAGCGAGCCGGGTTGCTTGTGGACCGGCAGGCTCTCGCCGGTGACCATCGCCTCGTCGACCTCGCTGTCGCCGTCGGTGACCACGCCGTCGACGGCGATCTTGGCGCCGGGACGGACCAGCAGCAGATCGCCGACCCGCACCGCGGCGGTGGGGACCTCGACCGGCTCGCCGTCGCGGATGACCAGCGCCTTTGGTGGGGCGAGGTCGAGCAGGACGCGGATGGCGTCGTTGGCGCCGCCGCGGGCGCGCATCTCGAACCAGTGGCCGAGCAGCACGAAGCTGGCCAGCACGGTGGCGGCCTCGTAGAACACGTCCCCGCCGCCGGTGAGGGTGACGGACAGCGAGTACAGCCAGCCGGCGCCAACGGCAACCGCGACCAGCACCATCATGTCGAGGGTGCCTGCCCGCAGGGCCGCCCACGCGCCGCGGAAGAAGATTGCGCACGACCAGCCGATCACGGGCAGGCTGAGCAGCAGCGACCAGACGTCGTCGCGCAGGCCGAACGGCGCCGGCGCGGTGAAGCCGAGAACCTGGCGGCCAATCGGCGACCACAGCAGGATCGGCACTGAGAAGACTGCGGCGACCAGGAAGCGGTTGCGCATGTCGGCGGCCATGGCCGCCATCGACATCTCCGCGTGCCCCCCATGCCCGGCATGCCCGGCGTGCGCCGCTGGCGCGTGCCCGGCCGGTGGGGCGGGCGTCACGACGCCGTGGCCGGCGCGCTCGGCGCGGCCGGCGTGGTGCGCGACGGGTTCCATCAGCGGGTCGCAGAGGTGCGCCGGGACCGACTGGCCGGCGCAGTGGTAGCCGCACTCAGTGACCCAGCGGCGCAGCTCGGCAAGTGAAGTTACCTGCGGGTCGTAGGTCACCGTCGCGGCCTGGGCGACCGGGTTGGCCTCGACCCGCTCGACCCCGGGCTGGCGGCTCAGGACCGCCTCGACGACCCCCTTCTCCGAGGCGCGGAGCATCCCGCGCACGTCCAGGACGGCCGTGGCCGTGGCATGCTCGCTCATGGTGTGTCCTTCCGTGGCGTGAACGTCCTGGCGGCGTGACCGCTTGCCCACGGTACCATACGGGGGTATCGTGCAAGCAGCGAAGCCGGCAGCCCGGGAGGACGGATGCCTGGATACACCGAGAGCAAAGACCAGCTGCAGGCGCGCCTGCGGCGGGTGGAGGGGCAGGTCCGCGGGCTGCAGCGGTTGGTCGACCAGGACGCCTATTGCATCGACGTGCTGACCCAGATCTCGGCGGTCAACGCCGCCCTGCGCAAGGTCGCGGTCGCCCTGCTCGACGACCACCTGCGCCACTGCGTCCGCGACGCTGCCAGCGATGACGTCCGCAGCGACGCGATCGTCACCGAGGCGACCGCCGCGATCGACCGGCTGCTCAAGAGCTGATCCAGGCAGACCCACACAGACCGGCACACGGAGGCGCAACGGGGATGATCACGATAACCATCTCGGTCCCCGGGATCCACTGCGACCACTGCAAGCACGCGATTGAGGGCGCGCTGTCGCCGCTGCCCGGGGTCCGCTCGGCGCGGGTCGACATCCAGGCCCGCACGGTGACCGTCGAGGTCGACGAGGCGCACGCGGACCGGACCCAGGTCGTCACCGTGATCGAGGATCAGGGCTACGACGTGCCCGCCTGAGCGCCAACCGCCATCAACCACTAGAAAGGTAGGGCACGCCATGCCGACGCAGCCGACCCAGCGCGCACGCCGCGCGGACGCTGCGGCGCCGACCGGGACCGTCGAGTTCGTCGTCGGCGGGATGACCTGCGGCTCGTGCGCTGCGCGGGTCCAGCGGGTGCTCGGCAAGACCGACGGCGTGGCCGACGCCGAGGTCAACCTGGCCACCAGCCGGGCGCAGGTGCGGCTGGCACGGCCGGTGGAGACCGCGGCGCTGCAGGCACAGCTGCAGGCGGCGCTGCAGGCGCGCGTGGCCAAGATCGGCTACAGCCTCGCCCCAGCGGCCGACCAGCGGGAGGCCACCCCCGCCGACGCGGACGCGGCCGCCCGCCGCTGGTGGGGACGCCGCGTGGTCGCGGTCGCCCCCGCCGCGCTGTTCGCCCTGGTCACGATGGCCCGGCCGGCGCTGATGGCAGTGGCCGGCTGGCGGGCGGCCGCGCTGGTGGTGGCCACACTGGTCGAGTTCGTGATCGGCTGGCCGTTCCTGCGCGAGGCGTCCCGGCGGGCGCGCCGCCTGACCGCCAACATGGACACCCTGATCGCGGTCGGGACCCTGGCCGCCTATGGCTTCAGCGTGTGGGAGCTGGCGACTGGTGGGATGCGGGTGTACTTCGAGACCGCGATCCTGCTGATCGCCTTCCTCAGCCTGGGCCGCTACTTCGAGGCGCGCGCCCGGAGCCGCGCCGGGCAGGCGATCCGCGCGCTGCTGGAGTTCGGCGCCAAGCAGGCCCGGCTGGTCCGCGACGACGGCGAGGTCATGGTCCCGATCGAGCAGGTCGCGGTGGGGGACCTGGTGCGGGTGCGGCCTGGCGAGAAGGTCCCGGTCGACGGCGAGGTGACCGACGGGACCAGCGCGGTCGACGAGTCCATGCTGACCGGCGAGAGCGTCCCGACCGACAAGGCGCCCGGCGACCACGTCGCCGGCGCGACCCTGAACACCAGCGGGGTGCTGACGGTGCGGGCGACGGCGGTCGGCGCCGACACCGCGCTGGCGCAGATCGTGCGGCTGGTGGAGCAGGCCCAGGTCGGCAAGGGCCAGGCGCAGCGGCTCGCCGACCGGATCTCGGCGGTGTTCGTCCCGGCCGTGATTGGCCTGGCCGCGCTGACCTTTGCCGGCTGGTGGCTGCTCGCAGGCGACCCGACGAAGGCCCTGACCGCTGCGGTCGCCGTGCTGATCATCGCCTGCCCCTGCGCGCTCGGGCTGGCCACCCCGACCGCGATCATGGTCGGCAGTGGCCGTGGCGCGGAGCTCGGCATCCTGATCAGGAGCGTCGAGGTCCTGGAGCGGACCCGCCGGATCACCACGGTGGTGTTCGACAAGACCGGCACCCTCACCCATGGCTGGATGGAGCTGACCGACGCCGTGCCCGGCCAGGACACGACCGGTGACGAGCTGCTGCGGCTGGCTGGGGCCGCCGAGGCCTCAAGCGAGCATCCGATCGGCGCCGCCATCGGCGCCGCCGCCCGCGACCGTGGCGAGCTGCCGCCGGCACGGGGCTTCCGCGCGCTGGCTGGCCAGGGCGTCCAGGCCGATGTCGAGGCCGCGCCTGACCGGCCGCCCGTGACCGTGTGGGTCGGGCGGCGCAAGCTGACGGCCGAGGCCGGGCTGCTCATGCCGGACGTGCTGGAGGCCGCCGCCGAGCGGCTGGAGCAGCAGGGCAAGACGGTGGTGTGGGCCGGTTGGGAAGGGGAGGTCCGCGGCGTGCTGGCCGTGGCGGACACGCTGAAGGCTGGCGCCCGTGCGCAGATTGAGCGCCTGCACGCCATGGGCCTGGAGGTCGCCATGCTCACCGGCGATAACGCCGCCACCGCGGCTGCGATCGCAGCCAGCGTCGGCATCGACCGGGCGCTGGCCGAGGTCATGCCCGCCGACAAGGTCGACGAGATCAGCCGGCTGCAAGCCGAGGGTAAGACTGTCGCGATGGTCGGCGATGGCGTCAACGACGCCCCCGCGCTGGTCCAGGCCGAACTTGGGATCGCGATCGGCAGCGGCACCGACGTCGCCATCGAGTCCAGCGACCTCACCCTGCTGCGCGGCGACCTGGACGGCGTGGCCACCGCCATCGAGCTGTCGCGGCGGACGTACAGGACGATCGTGCAGAACCTGGGCTGGGCGTTTGGCTACAACACCGTGGCGATCCCGCTGGCCGCCGCCGGCCTGCTCAACCCGATCATCGCCGGGGCCGCCATGGCGCTGTCCAGCGTCAGCGTGGTGAGCAACTCCCTGCGCCTGCGCCGCTTCGCCCGCCACGGGCCCCGCTGACGGGGGGCATGGGCTGGCCCGGCCGGCGTCGCGCCTGCTGGCGCTGGCCAGCGCCGGAGATCGCACTCGCCCGGCGTGGTGCCCCGTCCTGCTGTCGTCTGCCTCCGTGGGCAGCGTGCGCCTCGCGGCAGTTGCCGGGCAGGGTAGGACAGCCCCTTTGTTCCCGGGCTGATAGGCCTACCCCGTAGCCGTATCCGCCGCGGGGCCGTGCGGGGGCCGCCGGCGCTGCCCTACACGGGCGGAGGGGCCGCTGCCGACAGCCATCGTGACCCAGGCCAAAGGTCCCGACCAGAACGGGCCGTTCGACCCTGGGGGTCCTCGCGAGGGCTTATACCCTACCAGGGTAGAGCACTAGAAGCAGGAGAGGGGATGAGTGCCATGGGAACGGCGATCCATGCCGAAGGCCTCGCCAAGCGCTTCGGCGACCTTGAGGCTCTGGCCCCGCTCGATCTCGAGGTCGAGGCGGGCGAGGTCCTGGGGTACCTGGGGCCCAACGGGGCGGGCAAGACCACGACCATCCGGCTGCTGCTGGGGTTGCTGCGCCCGACGTCCGGCACGGCTGAGATCTTCGGCCTGGACGTCCAGCGCGACACGGTGGCAGCCCACCGCCGGCTCGCCTACGTCGCGGGCGAGACCACCCTGTGGCCCTCGCTCACCGGCCAAGAGACGCTGCACCTGCTGGGCCGCGTGCAGGGCCGGGTCGACCCCGCCTACCGCGACGAGCTGATCGAGCGGTTCGCGTTTGACCCGTCCAAGAAGGTCCGCAGCTACTCCAAGGGCAACCGCCAAAAGCTCGGCCTGATCGCGGGGCTGATGAGCCGCGCCGACCTGCTGTTGCTGGACGAGCCGACCAGCGGGCTTGACCCGCTGATGGAGCGCGAGTTCCGCCGCTGCGTCCGCGAGGCGAAGGCTGCGGGCCAGACGGTGTTGTTGTCCTCGCACATTCTCAGCGAGGTCGAGGCGCTGTGCGACCGGGTCGCGATCCTGCGCGGCGGCCACCTGGTGGAGGTCGGCACCCTGGCCGACTTGCGCCACCTGTCGGCGCTTCAGGTGGAGGCGACCTTCACCCAGGCACCGCCGGACCTGTCGGTGGTGGCGGGCGTCAGCGATATCGAGGTCGACGGCAACCGGGTGCGGCTGCGGGTGCACGGCTCGGTCGAGCCGCTGCTGCAGCGGCTGACCGCAGCGCGGGTGACCCAGCTGCTGAGCCGGGAGCCGTCGTTGGAGGAGCTGTTTTTGGCCCAGTACGGCGCCGAACCGGCTGCCGGGACCAGAACCAAGGAGGTGACCCCCAGTGGCCGTTGACACGATCACCAGCCGCCGCCCAGTTTCGGCCGCGCGCTTCCCGGGCCTGGCCCCGGTCGGCCTGGTCGCCCGCCGCCTGTGGCGGGGCGCGCTGCTTTGGGGCGGGGTGTTCGCCCTGATGGTGTGGGCGCTTGTGTCCCAGTTCGCCAAGGAGTACCCGACCGCTGCCGACCGCGCCCGGCTGGTGGCAACGATGGGCGCCGATCCCGGATCGCAGGCCATCTTCGGCCCGGCACACCACCTCGACACCGTCGCCGGCTACACCGCCTACCACGCCGTCGGCATCCTCGGCCTCATCCTCGCGGTGTGGGGCCTGCTGGCCGCCACCCGCCTGCTGCGCGGCGAAGAGCAGGCCGGCCGCTGGGAGCTGCTGCTGGCCGGCCAGACCACCCGCCGGCGGGCGGCAGCGGCCGCCATCGGGGGCCTTGGCATCGGCCTGCTCACCCTGTGGGCGGTGACCGCGGCCGCCGCGGTGGTGATCGGCCGCAGCGCCGACCCCCGCTTCACAGTCGGCGCCAGCCTGTTCCTGGCGGTGGCGGCGGTGGCGGCGACCGGGATGTTTGTGGCGGTCGGGGCGGTGTGCAGCCAGCTGGCCGCCACCCGCCGACGGGCGGCTGAGCTGGCCGCCGGCGTCTTCGGGGTCGCCTACCTGCTGCGCGCCGTCGCCGCCAGCGGCACCTCGCTGCGCTGGCTTCGCTGGGCCAGCCCGCTGGGCTGGGTCGACGAGCTGCACCCCCTCACCGGCAGCCGTCCGCTTGTGCTGCTTCCGATCCTGGCCACCACCGTGGCGCTGGCCGCCCTGACGATCGTGCTGGCCGGCCGGCGCGACCTGGGCGCCAGCGTCCTGCCCACCAGCGACACCGCAGCCGCCCGAACCCGGCTGCTGGCCAGCCCACTCGGCCTGGCATCCCGGCTGGATCGGGGCACCGCGACAGGCTGGATCGCCGGGCTCGGCGGCGGAGGGCTCGTCCTGGGGCTGAGCACCAAGACGATGGAGGACGTGTGGGCCAACCAGTCCGGTGGGATCTACGCACGCCTCGGCGGCGCGACCGGCGGCGCCACCTACCTCGGCATGGTCTTCCTCATCATCACGCTGCTGCTGGGCACGGCGGCCGCCGGCCAGGTCGCCGCCACCCGCGAGGAGGAAGCCGAGGGCTACCTCGACCATCTGCTCGCCCGGCCCGTGGCGCGACTGTCGTGGCTGGCCGGCCGCTTCGCCGTGGCCGCCGCGCTGCTGGCCGCCGCCGGTGTCGCCACCGGGCTGCTCACCTGGGTGGGTGCCGCCAGCACCGGCGCGGGCGTGCACTTGGCGACCCTGCTGACTGCCGGTGTCAATGTCATCCCGGCCGGCATCTTCGTGCTGGGCATCGGCACGCTGCTCCACGGCCTGGCACCCCGCCTCGCCGCGCCCGTCGCCTACGGCCTGGTCGCATGGTCGTTCCTGGTCGAGGTCGTCGGCGCCAGCCTCGGCGCCAGCCGCTGGCTGCTGGACCTCTCGGTGCTGCACCACCTCGCCCGCGCACCAGCAGCCCCGGTGCGCTGGGACAGCGCCGCCATCCTGGTCGCCATCGGGCTGGCCGCCGCCACCCTCGGGACACTGGCGTTCGCCCGCCGCGACCTCAAAGGCGCGTAAACGCGCGATCGGCCCGAGCGATGCGTTGACAGGAGGAGGATGCGGGATGCGGGAACTCAAGGGCCGCACGGCGCTGGTCACCGGTGCCTCGGGCGGTCTGGGCCGCCAGATCGCCCGAGCCCTCGCCGCCGACGGGATGCACCTCGCCGTCTCGGGCCGCAACCGTGCGGCGCTGCAGGCGCTGTGCGAGGACCTTCGACCCTTCGGCGTTCGCGCGCAACCGGTCGCTGCGGACTTGGCGCTGCCAGGCGCTGCCGAACGCCTGGTCCAGGCGGCCCGCGACGCGATCGGACCAGTCCAGCTGCTGGTCAACAACGCGGGCACCGCCATCGCCTCGTCGTTCACCCGCCTCACCGCCGAGGATGATTCGGCAACCAGCCGGGTCGCAGGTTGTAACTATGGGCCGGTACCCTCTCCCAGTTGGTCCTGACGAAGAGGGGCCAAACGGCCTTCGTCGCAGGGATGGACGCTCGGGATCATCTGGGCAGGATGCCCCGGCTGTGAATAAGGAGGTGCCATGACACGGCCACGAAGGCCATGGCTGCTCGTCGGCGTCGCGCTGGCCTGGCTGGCCATCGCGACCCTAGCCGCGCCTGCGTCCGCCCACGAAGGCGAGAAGAACACCCCCGCGGGCACGCTGGTGCAGACCGCGATCGCGATCCTGCGCACCCAGCCCGACCAGATGGACGCCGCCGCCGACAAGATCAACGACGCCCTCGAGGCCGAAGGTCACGAGGGCGTCGATATCGATCGCGTCAAGCAGGCGCAAGCAGCACTCCAGGCCGGCGACCTGGCCAAGACCGAGCTGCTGCTGGAGCAGGCCCTCGGCGCCTGCCCCGGCCAGCCGGTCACCAACCCCACCTCGATCCGCGCCAAGCTGCCCCAAACCCCCTGCCCCACCCCCGCCCCCCATGAACTCGCCCTTGGCCGCGTGCGCCCGCACGGCGCCACCCGCGCCAGCCTGCTCGCCGTCGGCGCGGTGCTCATCCTCGGCGGCCTGGCGTTGACCCGGAGGACCCGATGAGCGACACCACCACCGAACGGCCCGTGGCCACCCCGCCGCCCGCATCCCGCCGGCAGCGGCTGTGGGACGCGCTGGACGAGCGGCTCGGCCTCAAGGGCCTGCAGTACCCGGTGCCCGCCCACGCCAACACCCTCGCCTACTCCCTCGGTGGGCTGTCGCTTATCACCTTCGTGCTCATGGTCGCCAGCGGCATCTTCCTCACCCAGTACTACAACCCTGACCCCGCCGCCGCCCACGCAAGCGTCCGCCATATCATCACCGGCGTCACCCTCGGCGGCTTTGTCCGCGCCTTCCACTACTGGGGCGCGATGGCCATGATCGTGCTGGTCGGCCTGCACCTGTTGCGGGTGTTCGCGAGCGCCTCGTTCAAACGCCCCCGGGAGGGCAACTGGGTGATCGGCGTGGCGCTGGCCGGGATCACCGCCGGGCTGTTTTTCACCGGCTCGGTGCTCAAGTGGGACCAGGAGTCGCTGGAGGCGTTGGAGCACAACATCGAGGTCGGCAAGCTGCTCGGCAAATTCGGGTTCTGGTTTTCCGACACCTTCGGCGGGGTGGCGCTGCTGACCCGCCTGTACGTGGTCCACATCGCGGTCCTGCCGGCGCTGTTCACCCTGGCGGTGGCCGTCCACCTGCTGCTGGTCAAACGCCACGGCATGGCCCCCTCCCCCTTCGGCGACCGCGCCAAAGACACCGGCCCGGAGCCGACCCGGCCGTTCACCCGGCACCTGGCCGAGCTGGGCGTGCTCGGGCTGGTCCTGGTCGGGGTGCTGACCGTGCTGGCGGTGCTGCTGCCGCCGGCGCACGGCGCGGCGCCGATCGAGGGCATCGAGGTGACCAAGCCGCCCTGGCCGCTGCTGTGGGTCTACCCGGTGGAGGACTGGGTCGGCGTGGTCGGGATCTTGTGGGCGACCCTGGCGATCTTCGCGGCGCTGCTGATCGTGCCGCTGGTGGACCGCTCCGGTGAGCGGCACCCGCGCCGGCGCCTGCCGGTCGTCATCGGCGCCGGCGTCGTGGTCGCGGTGATCATCGGGCTGATCGTGTATGCGGCCGTGCAGCCGGTCGTCTCCCATATCGGCATGTGAAGGAAAGGGGGATGCGCGCCATGCTCACTCGCGTCCAGGTCGTGTTCTGGTCGGCGGTCACCGCGTCGGTGCTGCTGCTCGGGGTGGTGTGGGCGCTGACCCACCAGGCCCGCAGCCCCAGCGTGGAGGACCGCGCGCTGCTGGCCGTCGCCAGCGCTGGGCTGACCGCCACCTCGCTGGTGGCCGCCCGCATCGTGTACGTGCTCGGCCGGCTCAAGCGGCACAGCCGCGGGCGATGACCGGCAGGCGCCGTCCCCACAGCGCATGAGGCGCCACCACATGCCACCGGTCCGACGGTGCCATTGCGTGCGGGTCCTACCGGGAGACCAGGCAGCTCTGGCTGAGGAAGCAGCGGCGACGGTGTCGTGAGGAGGAAACTCTAATGGCGAGCAGAACAAGAGCAGCCGCGGTCATGGGCCTGGCCTTGGTCGCCGCGGTCGTGCTTGCCGCGTGTGGGAGCACTGGAAGCTCCTCAGGGAGGGACGCCGGCCGGACGCTCCGCGACAACGGTCAGCTGCTGGCTGGCAACGGTCAGACGATGCATGACGCCGGGCAGGCGATGATGACCAGCGGCCAGACGATGCAGGCCAACGGCCACAAGATGCTCGACGCCGGCAAGACCATGATGGCGGCGGCAGGTTCAAAGGGCCAAGTCCGCAACGGCAGCGACATGGCTCGCCTTGCCCAGGAGATGCTGACCAACGGCCAGACGATGGGGGACGCCGGGCGCCAGATGATGGACCGCGGGCAGACCATGATGCATAGCGGGCAAGCGATGATGGATGCTGGCCACGGCATGATGGGCACGGGCACGCAGATGATGGGCGGCAGGTGACCACTGCGGCCGGCGTCGCGCGAACCGTCCCGCCCCGGCCCGTCCGACGCGCTCGGCGAGCTCCGGTCGGCGGGCTGCCAGCAGGGCCAGCCCGAGTCCTCCGAGGATGAGCAGACCGGCCACTGCGATGATCGCAAGGTAGCCGTCCGGGAGGGCTTCGTTCGGGAGCGACAGGGCCATTCCCAGCGTGAACAGCGCGAGCAGGCGATGCTGGAGACAAGCGGCGCGACCACTGCGGCGGCCTCCCCAGCGATCTCCGGGTCCACGCCCTCGTGGCGCATCGCCTCGACGTTGACGACCATCCCCGCCGCCGAGCCGCCAACCACGACGTGGCTGACCACAAACGAGGCCAGGGTCACCTCCAGGACGGTCCGGAACGACGGCCTGGTCCCCATCGCTTGAAGCACCCGCCGGTAGAACACGACGTACAGCGCCAGCGAGCCGGCTTCGGCAGCGAGCGCGCCGGCGACTGCCCACAGGTAGGCGTGCCGCAGCACGGCGGCCTCCTCGCCGAGGCCGCCGAGGCGGGGAAGCAGGCCGTAGACACCCGCGACCAGCAGGATGAACGCCGCGACGCGCAGGGCCCTCCACCAGCCAGGCGGCGGGCTGCGCCGTCTGGTTCCTGCGGGGATGGCCGTCGGAGTCGGAATGGTCCCCTCCACGAGTGGCGGTACGGTTGATGGCCGGCTGCGGGCACCACCAGGGTGCATCTGCCAGCGGTCCGCGCGGACGGGCTGACCGGCCTGCGAGCGCTGGGACCGGTGTCAGCCGTCCTCTCGCCGGGGCGGTTATCGTGGGACGGCCCGCCCTGGGGTCCCGGGGCCCGGTCATGGGTCGGAGTTGTGAGCGAGCCGGCACTGTCGATGGGAGTGGGAACTGGGGAGGCCGCGTCGCTGGACGGCGACGCGGTCCTGGCACGGCTGGGCTGCGGGCCGCAGGGGCTGACTTCGGCCGAGGCGGCCCGGCGGCTTGGCGCGGTGGGGCCGAACGCGCTGCGTAGCCACCGGGCTCGGGCGCTTGGCGTACTGGCTCGCCAGTTCCGCAGTGCGCTGCTGGGGTTGCTGGTGGTCACGGCTGCCGCGTCGTTTGTCCTGGGTGAGCGCAGCGATGCGGTGATCATCGGGACCATCCTGGTGGCCAGCGTGGGGCTGGGCTTCGTCAACGAGTACCGCGCCGAGCGCGCGGTACAGGCCCTGCACAACGAGATCCGCCATGACGTTCCGGTGCTGCGGGACGGGGGCTGGGCGGCGGTGGACGTGACCCGGCTGGTGCCAGGCGACGTCGTCCGCCTGGAGCTTGGCATGGTCGTGCCGGCCGACGTGCGGGTCCTGGAGGCGGCCAACCTGGAGTGCGACGAGTCGGTGTTGACCGGCGAGGCCGAGCCGGTGGCCAAGTCCGCCGCGTCAGTCCCGGTCCCCATCCCCGTCCCGGCCACGGTCCCCGCGGCAGCGGGTGGTGGCGCGGCGGAGCTGCCGTCCTGCGGCTTCATGGGTACCACCGTCCGGGAGGGAAGCGGGCGGGGTGTGGTCGTGGCAACCGGCGGGCGGACCGCCTTCGGCCGGATCGCGCTCGGCTTGGGAGAGCGCCAGCCCGAAACCGCCTTCCAGGTGGGTCTGCGGCGGTTCTCGGGACTGCTCGCCCGGGTCGCGGGGGTGCTGTGCGGGTCGATCTTGGTGGTGAACCTGCTGCTTGGCCGTCGGGTGATCGACGCATTGCTGTTTTCGCTGGCGATCGCGGTTGGCATCACCCCGCAGCTGCTGCCTGCGGTGGTTACCATCGGGCTGGCGACCGGCGCGAGGCGTCTTGCCCGCCGCAAGGTGCTGGTCAAGCGCCTGGTCGGCATTGAGGATCTCGGCAACGTCGAGGTGCTGTTCACCGACAAGACCGGCACCCTGACCGAGGGGCGCCTCACCTTCCAGCGGGCCCTCGACCCGCGCGGCCACCCCTCGGCCAAGGTGCTGCTGTTTGGACTGCTCGCCAACGAGGCGGTCCCTGGTCCCGGGACCCCGGGCCGGGGAGCCGAGGCGGCCGGGGGGAACCAGGCAGTCGGGGGCAACCAGTTGGACCGGGCGCTGTGGGCAGCACCGGGCGCGGCGAGCCTCCCGGTGGGTCGGTTCCGGCGCCGCGCGCTGCTGCCGTTCGACCACGACCGGCGCCTGACCTCGGTGCTCGTCGATGTCGAGGGCCATGTGGAGGGCGTGGGCCCTGGCCGGCTGCTGGTCGTCAAGGGCGCCCCGGAGGCAGTCTTGGACCGCTGCGCCGCCGGGTCGGTCCCAGACCAGGCCACGGCGCTGCTGGCGGCCGAGTTCGCCGTGGGTGCGCGGGTTGTGGCGGTGGCCAGCCGGCCGGCGCCGGACCTGCAGCGCATCGGTCCCGCAGACGAGCGTGACCTGGATTTTGCTGGGTTGCTGGTCTTCCTCGATCCGCCAAAGCCCAGCGCGAAGGCGTCGCTCGAACGCCTGGCAAGCCTTGGCATCCAGGTCAAGGTCGTGACCGGCGACAACCCGGTGGTCGCCGAGAAGGTCTGCGCCGAGCTCGGCCTCCTCACCCCTACTGCGGCGGGCAGCCTGACGCTGACCGGTGCCGAGCTGGACGGCCTGGACGATCAGGCCCTGGCCACGGCACTGGAGCGGACCACGATCTTCGCCCGGGTCACCCCCGCGCAGAAGGCGCGCATCATCCGGGCCCAGCGGCGCCTGGGCCGCGACGTGGCGTTCCTCGGCGACGGCGTCAACGACGCGCTCGCCCTGCATGACGCCGACGTCGGGATCTCGGTGGAGGGGGCGGTGGACGTGGCCAAGGACGCCGCCGACGTGGTGTTGCTGGAGAAAGACCTCGGGGTCCTGGCTGGCGGGGTGATGGAGGGCCGGCGGATCTTCGCTAACACCATCAAATACGTGCTGATGGGCACCTCCTCGAATTTCGGCAATATGTTCTCGGCCGCAGGCGCGTCGGCGTTCCTGCCGTTTTTGCCGATGCTGCCCTCCCAGGTGCTGCTGAACAACCTGCTGTATGACGCCGGCGAGCTGACCATCCCGACCGACCGGGTCGACGCGGAGTTGCTGGAGCGTCCCGCCCGCTGGGACCTTGGCTTCATCGAGCGCTTCATGCTGGTGTTCGGCCCGGCAAGCTCGCTGTTCGACTTCGTCACCTTCGCCCTTATGCTGGGGGTCTTCCACGCCGGCGCGGCCAGCTTCCGCTCCGGCTGGTTCGTGGAGTCGATCGCCACCCAGACGCTGGTGATCTTCGTGATCCGCACCCGCCGGGTGCCGTTCTGGCGCAGCCGCCCAAGCCGCCCGCTGCTGGCCGCCAGCCTGCTCACGGTCGCCGCCGGCGCGTTGCTGCCGGTCTCCCCGCTCGCTCATGTGCTTGGCTTCGGCCACCTGTCGCCGGCGTTCTATGCCGCCCTCGCCGTCATGGCCGCCGCCTACCTGGCCCTCGCGGAGGCCATCAAGCAGCGCTTCTTCTACCACCGCGGCCACCCCCGTCCCCAGGGACCCTTGGCGGCCGGGGTCCACGAGACCGAACGCCGCATCCAGCGCCGCGCGTTCCGCTGGAGCACCGCCGCCACCCGCCGACCGCCCGGCTGACCAGGACGCTGGACGGGTCAGCGGTAGGGTCAAGCGCCCGGGGTGCTGATTGTCGGAGACAAACTGGGATGGTAGTGATGCTCGTGCCCTCCGCCATCCCCGGTCTGTTGTTGCTGGTGCTGGCCGCTCATGCTTGATGAAACCTTGAGGATTGCCCGGCTGCAGCCTTGACACCCCTGCCATAGCGTGGGCTTTGCAGGTGAGATCGACAGCAACCGAGGAGGGACCGACGATGATGTGGGGTTGGCAAGGCTGGAGCTGGTGGGGATGGATGGCGATGACGCTGGGGATGATCGCATTCTGGGGCCTGGTCATCTGGGCGGTGGTGGCGATCTTCCGCAGTTCGGACTGGACGGGACGCTCGGCGCGGCCCGACCGGCGCGACCCAGAACAGATCCTCGCCGAGCGCTTCGCGGCTGGCGAGATCGACGAGGAGGAGTACCAGCGGCGCCTCCAGATCCTCCGCTCGACCCGCCATGGCGTTTGGGAGGGGGAACGACAGCGCTGAGTGCTGCGACCAGCGCACCTGTTGGCGGCGAGTACTTCCGGCGCCGCCCACTGGTGCGCGTCCGTACGCTGGGCTTTGAGTTCCAGCAGCGGGAGCGGTTCGCGCTGGGAATCGTGGGGCGGCTGGCGGCCCGCAAGCCGGCCGCCTCCGGCGAGTGCGGGTGAGGCTGCCTGGTGGACGAGCACGCTGATAGGGCCGACCAGGGTACGGACCGGGGCATGGACAAGGGCCAGCGGGCACCCACGCCAGTCCAGGCCCAGGTTCCGGTCCGTGCGCTGGTCGTCGACGACGAACCACCGCTGGTCCGCCTGGTTACCAGCTACCTGGAACGCGAGGGTTTCCAGGTTCAGGCGGCCGGCGACGGCCAGCGCGCGGTGGAGCTGGCACAGGCCTTCAAGCCCGAAGTGGTCGTGCTGGACCTGATGCTGCCGGGCCTGGACGGCATCGAGGTGTGCCGGCGCATCCGTACCTTCAGCGACGCCTACGTGGTGATGCTGACCGCCCGTGCCGAGGAGGTCGACAAGCTGGTGGGCCTTGGGGTTGGTGCCGACGACTACCTCACCAAGCCATTCTCGCCCCGCGAGCTGGTCGCGCGCATCCGCGCGATGCTGCGGCGCCCTAGAGCGGCCTGGCCGCCAGCGTCGGAGGCAGCGGCGCCCGCCACGCCGGTCCGTCGCCTCGGCGACCTGATCGTCGACCCGGCCGCCCGCGAGGTCCGCCGCAGCACGGGCGGCCCGCCGATCGAGCTGACCCGCCTGGAGTTCGACCTGCTGGAGGCGTTGTCCGAGCATCCCCGGATCGTGCTCAGCCGCCGTCAGCTCCTGGAGCGGGTCTGGGGATCGGACTGGTACGGGCACGGCGACGAGCACCTGGTGGACGTTCACATCGCCAACCTGCGCCACAAGCTCGGCGACGACCCCCGCCAGCCACGCTATGTCCTCACCGTCCGCGGCGTCGGCTACCGCATGGCCCCCGGCATGGCCCCCGGCCGATGACCCCGCCATCTGGCCGGCTGGTTGGTCGCCTGGGTGGGCGGCTGGTGGGGCGGCTGCGGCACAGCCTTGGCGCCAAGCTGCTGGTGGCCCAGATGCTGGTAGTGGTCGCCGGCAGCCTCACCCTGGCGCTGGTCGCCTTGGCCGTGGCCCCCGGGGTCTTCCACACCCACGTCCGCATGGCGCTTGGCACCATCCCCGACCAGGTCGCCCGCCACCTCGACCAGGGCCTCGCCCGGGCCATGCTGGTGGCGCTTGGCATCGGCACCGCGGTGGCGGTGGCCACCGCGCTTGGGGGCACCCTGGTGCTCGCCCGGCGCATCACCAGCCCGATCCGCGCGCTGGCCCAGGTCGCCGGCCAGGTCGCCCAGGGCCGCTACGAGGTCCGCGCCCCCCGGCCCGCCGGCGACGACGAGCTGGCCGTCCTGACCGCGGCGTTCAATGAAATGGCCCAGGCGCTGGCCGCCTCCGAGCAGCGCCGCCGCGACCTGCTCGCCGACCTCGCCCACGAGCTGCGCACCCCGCTGGCCACCATCGACGGCTACCTGGAAGCCGTCAGCGACGGGGTCATGCCCGCCGACCAGACCACCTGGCAGGTCCTCCGCACCCAAACCACCAGGCTGGCCCGGCTGGTCGACGACCTCAACACCGTCTCCCGCGCCGAGGAACGCCAGCTCGACCTGCACCCCCGTCCCTGCGCGCCCGCCGCGCTGGTCACCGCCGCCGTCCAGGCAGCGACTGCCGCCTACACCGCCAAGCAGATCACCCTGGCCACCGCGATCGACCCGCATCTGCCCCAGGTGGCTGCCGACCCCGACCGTATCGGCGAGGTGCTGGCCAACCTGCTCGGCAATGCCCTGCGCCACACCCCACCCGGCGGTCGCGTCGAGGTTGCCGCCGCCACCCGCCACGGCCGCCTCCAACTCTCGGTCACCGACACCGGCGAGGGCATCCCCTCCGACCTGCTGGAGCGGATCTTCGAGCGCTTCTACCGCGTCGACCCGGCCCGCGCCCGCCCCGACGCCAAGGGCGAAGCCGACGACGGTGGCGGCAGCGGCATTGGGCTCACCATCAGCCGCGCGATCGTCAACGCCCACGGCGGCACGATCCATGCGGAAAGCTCGGGACTCGGCCGCGGCACCCGCTTTGTCGTCACCCTGCCCCCCGCACGGCGCCCCTGACCATGCCTCCACCTCTACCCGGTTCGGAGGCCCATGCGGCGCCTTCGTTCATCTCAGGGGTATGCGGTGGTCCATAGGCCTAGCACGGCTGCAGGGACGAACGGCCCAGAAGGAAGGGGCCTGCCGCCCCTATGAGATACCCCCGCAGGGTATCAAGATCTGGCTGTTGGCGGTCGTGGAGGAGAAGGGAGACGACCATGACCGAGGGATGAGGCACCATGCGCCCCGTCCGAGCAACCCGAGCAATCGCCACCGTGTTTCTCGGGATCAGGGACCGGGACCTGGGCGGCGTGTCCCGCGAATAGGACACCGGGCCGGCAGCAGGCGGGCTGTCAGCTGCCTGGGATGGTGGTGTGGCGGGCGAGATAGGCGGCGGCCTCCGCCCGGCGGGCGACCTCCAGCTTGGCCAGGATGCTGGAGACGTAGTTCTTGACGGTCTTTTCCGCCAAGCCGAGCTCAGTGCCGATCTGGCGGTTGGTCCTGCCCGCTGCGACCAGCCCCAAGATCCGCTCCTCCTGCGGCGACAGCCTGGCCAGCCGTTCGTCTTTGAGCAGATGCTTGCCCTTCCTGAGCCGCTCCAGCACCCCTTTGGTGACCGCCGGGTCCAGCAGGCTCTGCCCGGCCCCGACCGTGCGGATCGCCCGCAGCAGCTCGTCGCCTTTGATCTGCTTGAGGACGTAGCCGGCGGCGCCGGCCATGATCGAGGCGAACAGTGCCTCGTCGTCGGCAAACGAGGTCAGCATCAGCACCTGGGTGGCGGGGTGCTGGGCGCGGATCTCGCGGGTGGCTTCGATGCCGGAGCCGTCGGCCAGGCGCACGTCCATGACCACCACATCCGGCAGGGCGTGGGCGGCGCGGGCGACGGCCTCATGCACGGTGCCGGCCTCGGCAGCCACGACCATGTCCTCCATGGTGGCGAGCAGGGCCTTGATGCCGTCGCGGACCACTTCGTGGTCGTCGACCAGCATCACCCGCAACGGCGGCTGTCTCGGCTCCCGCTCTCGCTCCATGCGGGCATGGTCGCGCAGGTGGCGGCAGCCTGCAACCAAGTGACCGTGGGGAACGGCTAGCCCCGGGCTAGCCCCAGGGGGTGGTGGCGATCGGCTGGGTGTCGTCAACCTCCCGGTCGAGCCGCGAGGTGACCGCGATCACGCCGTCGACTAGGGCGGCCAGCCGTGTGGCCTCCTCGGCCTCGCTGCGGCGGACCGCCTCCCCCTCCAGCATCACCATGCCGTCGTGTACCTGGACACGCAGGTTCCCCGGCGCAGGACCATCGGCCCCGGTCCGGTTCCGATCCTCAGGCTGCCGGGCGCTTGACCGGCCGACTCACGATGCAGGTCCGTGACCAGCGCCGCGGAGTCACCACAGGCTGCGTCGCGACGCGGCGACACCCTCGCGGCGGTGACCGGCGCGCCGGCTGGCGGGGGCGGATACACCGTCAGGGCGACGGCGGGTCTCGTGGTGCGATCGCCACCGATCCCTCTCCACTCCTGGCCGACCTGCTCAATCCCGTCCGCGGGGGTGCCGCGTCCTCATGATCCACGTTTTGCCACCCGACCGCCCGGGTCATAGGTCCCGCCTGTCCGGGGACGTTCAGCCTGCCGTAGATCGGGCCCCTCCCTCGGTGGCGACCGTCCGACGGGTGGGTCGTGCGTGGACAGGAGGCATAGGACCCGCTGCAAAGGGGACCTCCAGCCCGTTCACCACTGCCCTGCGCCGTTCATCGTGGAACCCGGGGAGGCGCGGGTGTCCCTGCTTCGGCCATGGGTCTCCTCGTCGTTCCGGGTCAGTCCCGGGCTGCACGGGCCCAATGGGTCAGCGTTTCTTTGCGGCGCGCGCGATGGCGCCGATGGCCGGGGCCAGCGTCAGCCACAGCGCGATCGTGACCACTATCGAGGTGCCGTACCCGAATGGCCGGATACCGACGTCCGCGCTGACGATGCCGGCGAAGACCATCAGCAGCGTGGCGTCCGGGGAGGAGGCGGCGACTTCCTCGATCGTCGCCTTCAGCGCCCGCCGGGTGTCGCCCTCCAGGTCGACCTCGGGGAGGACCACCCAGGCGAAGTTGGTCGGGTAGTGCCAGGCCATTACCGCGTCCACGGTCGCGCCGGCCTGCCGCGCATACCGCAGCGCCCAGCGCAGGGTGTCCTTTGAGGCCTGGGATCCGTCCACGCCGACAATCACCATACCGGCGTCTGTCGTGTCGTTGTTGCTGCTCATGGCTGCCTCCGCTGCTCAACTGGCTACATTGCCAGCGTGGCCTCACCCGTCCTGGACAGGTAGGGCCGTTCGGCCCCCCCTGTACCAGTCGGCTGCGCCCGCGTTGATCAGGGCTTTCCCTGCCGCCAGTCCGGGACGCTGGGCGCGTTGGGTTCGAGCGAACGCAGGTAGGCGACCAGTTGGCGGATCTGCTCGTCGGTGAGCGGGCCGCCGAAGTCCAGGCTCCAGGCAGGCATGCTGGTGCCTGAGACGCCGCCGGAGATGAGCAGCCGCGCCTGCTCGTCGGAGGTGGAGGCGAGGAACTGCTTGGCGTTCAGCGTGGGGGCGGTGCCGCCGGTGGCGGCGTGGCCGTGGCAGGTGGCGCAGTTGTTGGCGAACAGCCCTTCGCCGAGTTGGGCGTAGGTGCGCTGCTGCTCGCGGGTGGCGCGGGCTCGCAGGCTCGGTTCCTGGATGCCGTAGAGCACGAACCCGAGGATCAGGACCACCATGAACACGAGCCCCCAAGTGTAGTGGCGGTCCAGGCTGCGCTGCAGCCACTGCGGCTCGAACGCGGCGGGCTTGGGAGCGTCGCGAGGCATGATGGTCTGCTCCTCGTCTTCGTGGTCAGGTCTTGGTGCAGGAAGGGCCGAGCGGCGGGGTGAGGAAGTCCTGCTTGCCGCGGTCGGGGCCAGGCAGCAGGGTGCTGGTGTCGGCGATGAGGCTGCCGCTGTCGACCCGGAGCGCGAAGCGGTCCATCCCACGTGGAGCCGGACCTTGGATGTACTCGCCCGCGAGGTCGTACACCGAGCCGTGGCAGGGGCACTCGAACCGTCCCGAGCTCTGGCAAAACGGCACGCGGCAGCCGAGGTGCGGGCACCGCTGCGACAGGGCGAAGAAGTGCCCGCCCGCGTTGACCAGCCACAACCGGCCCTCGTTGAAATAGGTCGCGGTCCCCGGCTTGAAGTCGGCCGGGTTGCCGAGCGTGATCGGCCCGCCGCCGCTGCTGCCGGCGAGCGGGCGCAGCGCCTCGAAGGTGGTCCACCCCAGGCAGACCCCCAGCAGGCTGCCGCCGAGCTGCCAGCCCCGGCGCAGCAGGTCCCGACGGTTCAGGCGCAGCCTCATGGTTCCCTCCTCCAGCTTCGGCTACAGGTCGACGTACAGATGTCGCCACGGCGGGACGAAGCGCCACCCGGGTCCGCGGAAGAACTCGCCGACGACCGTGAGCGCAACAGCGGCGGCAAGCAGCGTGGCGAACAGCAGCACCGCCACCTTGCGGTTGCGGGCCTCGGTGGCAGGGTTGCGGTCCAGGTAGGGCAGCAGGGCGAGCCCGAGGAGGGTGCCGGCGGGCACGAGGATGCCGGCGACCAGCGGGTCGACATGCGACAGCAGTTCCTGCAGCCCAACGAAGTACCAGGGCGCCTTGGACGGCTCGGGGGTGAGCTGCGGGTTGGCCAGCCCGCGCAGCGGCGCAGCGAAGGCCACCCCGAGCGAGAGCACCGCCGCCGCGGTGGCCAGGCCCACCACCGCGTGGCGGACCAGCAGGTGCGGCCAGGTGAACACGGTGTCGTCGACGCGCCGTTCCTCGGCGGTGACCGACTGGCGGTCGACGACCCCGAGCAGGCGCACCCGCCGCTCACCGGCAGCCTCACCGCCGCTGGCGCCGCCGGCGATCGGGATCGGTGGCGCCGCTGGCCGTGGCCGTTCGGTTGCCTCCTCGGCGAACGCCCCGCCGGTGACCTGCTGGACCGCGAAGCCGTCCTTGCGAACCCGCCAGATGTGCACCGCCAGCAGCACCGTCAGCGCGGCGGGGAGCACGAACACGTGCAGAGCGTAGAAGCGCAGCAGGGTGGCCTGCCCGATCTGGGCGCCGCCGAGGAGCAGGTCGCGCAAGGTGTTGCCGAGCACCGGGATGTAGTTGACCAGGTTGGTCCCGACCGTGACCGCCCAGTAGCTGAGCTGGTCCCAGGGAAGCAGGTAGCCGGTGAACGAGAACGCCAGCGTCAGCGCGAGCAGCCCAACGCCGAGCACCCAGTTGAACTGCCGTGGCCGCTTGTAGGCGCCGGCGAGGAAGACCCGGGCAAGGTGCAAGACCACCGCCAGCACCATGAGATGCGCCGACCAGCGGTGGACGTTGCGGACGAGCTGCCCGAACCCGACCCCGGTCCGCAGCTGCTGCATGTCGCCGTAGGCCGACGCGATCGAGGGGGTGTAGAAGAACATCAGGTACATGCCGGTGAGGTTCAGGATCGCGAACAGCACCGTCAGGATATAGCCGAGCCGCCACGAGTAGCGGAAGCGCAGCACCCGCCCTGGGACCTTGATCGGGTAGACGTGCAGGAAGAAGTTGCTGAACGACTGCAGGGCACGCCCCCGCGGGGTGTCGAGCTGCGGGTGGCGGAACGCTGAGCGCCACACCTCGCTGCGCCGCACTCGCTGCCACATGCCCACCGGCGCTGGGTAGACGTCGGGCTCCAGCGCCTCCACCGCCGTCGCCTCCGGCGTCTTCGGCCCTGGGCCCGGCCCGCGACCGGATCCGGATCCGGATCCAGGACCAGGACCGTGCTCATCCATGGGAAGGCTCCTGCTCATTGGCCTCCTTGGCGTGGGTCATCAGCAACGCCCCCGGCGGGCAGCGGTTCACGCACAGGCCGCAGCGGATGCAGACCGTCTCGTCGAGCAGCAGCGCCGACTGCGCCGCCGTGCCCACCCCGGCCTGGTCGGCCCGCACGATCGAGATGCAGTTGTGGGGGCAGACGTCCACGCACAGGCCGCACAGGATGCACAGCTCCGGCTGGAGCATGACGTTGTCGAAGCAGCGCAGGCACCGCTGCCCTTCCAGCCTCGCCTCCGCCTCGCCGTAGCCGACCTCGACCTCGGCAAAGCCGATGCGCCGGTCCTGGGCCACCATTGGGACCGCGACCCGGCCGATCGCGTCGTAGCCGGTCGCCAGCCGCCGGAAGCCTGGCCGGTCGGTCAGCTCGATCCGCAGGCGCGAAGGGGCCGGGGCCGCAGGGGCGCCAGTGGCGGTGGCGTGGATCGCGGCATGGATCGAGGCTGCCGCGCGCTGGCCGTCGGCCACCGCGTCGATCAGGTTCCGCGGCCCGAAGGCGACGTCCCCGCCCGCCCAGATCCGCGGGTCCGAGGTCCGCAACGTCGCCCCCTCGACGGCCACCCCGCCCTGGCGGGTCCGCTCGAGCCCGAGATCGCCGAGGAAACCGAGGTCGGCGACCTGGCCGACGGCGAGGATCACGGTGTCGGCCGGCAGGACCTCCTCGGTCTCCGGGATGAAGGCCGGGGCGAAGCGGTGCCGTTCGTCGAACACGGACGCGACCGCGATCGTCTCCAGCCCCTCGACGTGGGCCTGGCCCACGATCCGGTGTGGCCCGATGCGGTAGCGGATCCGGATCCCTTCGTCTTCGGCCTCGGCGATCTCCTCGGGTGCGGCCGGCATCTCCTCGGGCGACTCCAAGGCCACCACGGTCACGTCGGCAACGCCAGCCCGCCGCACCGAGCGGGCCACGTCGAGGGTGGTGGTGAGGCTGCGGCGGGCGTCCTCGGCGCTCAGCGCGCCGGGCGGCAGCGGCTGGGGCGGCGGGCCGGCTTCGGGGTGTGCGGCCGCGCGCAGCGCGGTGCGGGCCGCGTCGAAGGCGACGTTGCCGCCGCCGACCACGACCACCCGCTCGCCCAGGTCAAGCCGGAATCCCTGATTGATGTTGAGTAGGAACTCCACTGCCCGCAGCACCCCGTCGAGCTGGTGGCCGGGGATGTCGAGGTCGCGCCCGCGGCCGGTGCCGACCGCCACAAACAGCGCCGCGTGCTCGGCGAGCAACTCCTCGACGGTCACGTCGGTGCCGATGCGGCAGTTGACCCGCGCCTCGACGCCGAGCTCCAGGATCGCCTCGACCTCGCGGCTGATCAGCCCGCGGGCAAGGCGGTACTCGGGGATGCCGAGCACCATCATCCCGCCAAGCCGGTCCTGCGCCTCGTAGACCGTGACCGGATGGCCGGCCAGGCGCAGGTCGTGCGCTGCCGACAGGCCGGCCGGGCCGCCGCCGACGACGCCGACCGACGGCAGCGTCGCCGGGGGAACCGCACCATGGGCCTCATGCCACGCCGCGCTGCCGCCGAAGCTCTCCACCCCGAACCGCTCGCTCACAAACCGCTTCAGCGCGCGGATGGAGATCGGCGCGTCGAGCTTGCCGCGCCGGCAGGCGGTCTCGCAGGGCGCGGCGCAGACCCGCCCGCAGATCGAGGGGAAGGGGTTGGGCTGCCGGGCGATCCGGTAGGCGTCCCGGTGGCGGCCCTCGGCGATCGCCACCACGTAGGCGCCGGCGTCGGTATGCACCGGGCAGGCGGCCCGGCACGGCTCGTTCTCCCACAGCCAGCGGGCATCGGGCACCGGCGGCACCGGGCTCATCTGAGAGCTCATATCAGGCGCCTCGCCTGCAGCCGCCGCAGCAGCCAGGCGAGCGCTGCCAGCATGGCGAAGAACCAGACCGTCGCCAGCCCCGTCCGCCAGCCCCTGCTCAGCCCTCCGAGCTGGGTGACGAGCAGGTTGGGGACGACGACCAACAGCACGACCCCGAGCACCGCGACCACGACGGTCGCAATGATGGCGCTTGGCCAGCTAAGCGTGCCGCTCGGTTTGTCTCCCACCGGCCGATCGTCCCCTCTTCGTCTCCAACTCGATGTCAGGACCCAGTGACGGTGAAGGCGATGTACATGCCCTTCTTGTAGTGCCCGGCGATGTTGCACACCAGGATGTAGTTGCCCGGCGCCAGGTTGATCGTGGTGGTCTTGGTCTTGCCGGGATTGGTCTCGCTGTCCTCGCCCACGCTGGCGTCCTCGCTGACGGTGTTGTCAGCGCCGACCTTCAGCTTGTTCGCGGGCGTGTCGGTCTTCAGCACGACCACCTCGTGCACCTTGGTCCCCATGTTCTTGAACGTAAGGGTTGTCGGTCCGGTCTTCACCGACGGCGGTGTCGCAGTCAGATAGTAACTCCCGTTAGGCCGCTCTCCACCCATCACGTTGACGGCCGTCGGCCCTCCACTCGTCGTCGCGGCGGTTGTCACCGTCACGCCGCCGCTCTGCGCGCCGCTGCCGTTGTTGCTGCTCTTGTTCTTGGAACTTGAACATCCGCTCAGTGCCAGCGCGACCACCGCGCCGACGGCCACCGGCATGACTCTCCAGTCTCTCCGCATCGGGCCAGCCTCCTGTGTCATCCCCTGTGTCATCCCCGAACTGGTCTGGGCTTCGATCGGCGCTGTCCGCCTTTGCGAGCCAAAACCATTCGGCGTAATTGACATCACCCTGCGGGTTGGCCGAGGTGCCTGCACGGGCCGGTCAGCCCAGGATTGGCGGGACTCTCGCCCCTCACACCTGGGACCTGCTGGCGGATGGTGGGTTGGGGGATCGAGAGGAGGATTCGATGAGTCGAGCTGGTGGAGGTCGGCACCGCACCGGCGGCCATCGACTCCGACGCCAAGCTCGCAGGTACCAGACGGCACGGTGGGGCGTCCTGACCGCAGAGCCGTGGGTCCCTCTCGACGTGGGCCCTCTGGCTCTACCGCGATGGCCTGCCAGGTAGGACCGTCGAGGTAGCCGCCCGCAGCCGGTTGGGCGGAACGGGAAGGGAGGCGGACGATGCGCCAGCGAGGCGATGCTGGCCACCCTGGTGGTCGCCATGATTTTGCTGTGGGTGCTGGCCACGGCCCGCCACGCGACCACTGGCAAGCGGCAGGGAATGTCGTCGGACGTAGCGAAGGCCGCAACGAGGTGAGGCAGTCCCGGCTTGACTGGGAAGACCGGCAAGTCTATGTCCGGGCTGGCGCGGGGCCGCGGTCGCCGTATCCTCGAAGCATGACGGAGGGTCGGTCAGAGATGGGCCGCAGGCCACAGGCGCCGGTGAAGCCAAGGCTTCGGGGTCGGCTGCACCAGTTCGCGTTCGTCGTCTCGATCCCAGCCGGTATCGGCCTGGTGGTGGCGGCCCGGACCACCACGGCCAGGGTGGCGGCCATCGTCTATGCCCTCAGCCTGGCCGGCTTGTATGGCATCAGCGCCGCGTTCCACCTCGGACGCTGGTCTGAGGCGACGCGGCGACGGATGGACCAGGCTGACCACGCGATGATCTATGTGCTGATCGCTGGCAGCTACACGCCGGTCGCGCTGCTCGCTCTGGACAGAGCGTGGGGGCTGGCAGTCCTTGGCGTCGTGTGGGCGGTCGCCGTCGGAGGGATCGCGGTGGTGATCTTGTGGCATCGGGTCCGGCTGGTGGGCATCACCCTGTACCTGACGCTTGGCTGGCTCGGGGTCGGGACCCTGCCGTGGCTCGCAAGCCGGCTCGGGATCGCCAGGCTCATGCTGCTGCTTGCTGGCGGCGTCCTGTACACGGTGGGCGCGGTGGTGCTCGGCCGCCAGCGTCCGGACCCCCGCCCGCTGGTGTTCGGCTATCACGAGGTCTGGCATGCCTTCACGCTCTCCGCGGGCTTGTGCCACTACGCGCTCATCTGGCTTCTGGTCAGAGCCGCCTGACAGGGGTAGCAACGTGTAGCCCAGGTCCCTCCAGGCTCCTTGTAGGGGAGGCACGCAAAAACCCGCCCGGCGTGCTGCTTGTGCGGGGCGGGTTCTCCTTCGTGCTGACTACTGGGGCTCCTGCAGTCGCACGTTGGCGGCCTGGGCGCCCTTCGGCCCCTGCGTGATGTCGAACTCGACGACCTGCCCCTCGTCAAGCGAGCGGTAGCCAGTCGACTGGATCACGCTGAAATGCACGAAGACGTCCTCGCCAGACTCAGGCGTGATAAAGCCGAAGCCTTTATCGGCGTTGAACCACTTCACGGTTCCAACAGTCATGTACTTGTCCCTCCCTCCATCGTCTTGGAGGTATCGACCAACGCCAACGCGCTCGGCGCCGACGGCAAGGGACAAGCTCGACCTGCGGGTTGCGAAGCGAAACGTGAACCTCTGCCCGCTCACCATAGGCGCGTTCGCCCACCGCCCGCCACCAACCCAGGCATCTCGGCCGTACCGTCGATGCCGCCACCAATTTGAGTACAGTGAGATATATTCTCTTTATGTCAATCTTGAGGTGAAGCGCCTACGAACAGGGGGGTGGTGTGGTCCTACAAGGTGTTGTGGTCGTTGGTGTTCCGTCGCTGCTGGCCGGTCTGGGGATCTGGTTGATGCAGCGGATCGTGCCGGCCGAGCGCCGTGCGGCCAACAACGAGGTCGCCGGCTACATCTTCGCCATGATCAGCGGGTTGTACCTGCTGACGCTGGCGTTCGGGGTGATCGTGGTGTGGGACACCTCGGAAGGCGCCAAAACGGCGGTGCACGACGAAGCCAGCAACCTGACGGAGTTGTACTGGGTCGGTCATGCCCTTCCAAGCGCCAAGGCACAGCCGATCGAGCAGCGGCTAGGTGACTATCTCTCCGTCGTGACCCAGACCGAGTGGCCGCTGATGAACCGTCACCGCGTCTCCGACGAGGCCACAGCGCGTCTGCAGGACCTGCGCGCCGAACTGCTGCGCCTGCAGCCAGCCAACGCCAACGAGCAGACGTTGGTGCAGCAGGGTCTCAGCTTCATGACCAACGCGGCCGAAGCGCGCCAGCAGCGCTTGGACGCGGTGGGGGAGGGCATGTCACCCATCCTCTGGTTCGCCTTGCTGCTGGGTGGGCTGCTGACCGTGGCGTTCACCTTCTGGTTCGGCTTAGCGAACACCGCCTGGCACGTCGGGATGGTCGTCTTCCTGACTGTGATGGTCGTCTTCACGCTTTACCTCATTCACCTGCTCGAATTCCCGTTCAGCGGCTACGTGCACGTCTCGCCCAACGACCTCACCCGGGTGCTCGATCTCGTCAAGGGGCTGAGGTAGCTCCGGCGGGCACCAGTGGCGCCTCTAGCAAACGAACTGAAGCCGCGGAGCCGTCAGCTCTTCTGGCGTCGGGCTGAGGGCAGGCTCGGGCGGGCCGTTGCCACGACCGTCATCAGCAGCATGCCGGTCACCCCGGCGACGACGAGCAGGCCGTGGTGCGGCTTGCGCTTCGGGTGCTCGGGCGCCGTGTAGCGCAGCACCGTCGTTGGCGGGCTGACTGGCGCTGGCATGGTGGTGGGCGACGCGGTCGTCGGCGGCGCGGCTGGCGCTGGCCGAGTCGGCGGTGGCGCGGTGGTGACGACCATCAGAGGCGGGCTGGTGACCGGGGGCGGCACCAGGGTCGTCTGGGTCACAACCGGGGCGGCCACCAGGTCATCGATGTCGACCGCCAGGTTGTTGCGACGGTTCGGATCGTGGACGTGCCTGGGCACCAGCACCGCCGCGACGTTGTACAGCTGCCGGCGTCCCAGCGGAGCCTGACGGCTCACCAGTCCGGTGAGCGTGAAGATGATCGCGCCGCCGGCGCGCAGGTCGACGGTGGTGCGCAAACGACCAAGGCCAGCCTGCTGGTCGCAGCCGCCACCGCGGATCACCGTGCAGGTCCAGCGCACCCGCTCCAGCGTCGCCGGAGGCTCGTCCCGCACCACCGCTGAGGCAACCCCGTCGGGGCCGGTGTTCCTGACGCGGAGTGTGTAGCTGACCGTCTGGCCTGGCCGGGCCACGGACAGGTCATTGTGGCCGGTGATCCTCAAGTTCGCGGTGCGGCGATCGTCGTCGTCGCGCCGTCTCGGCAACGGCGGCCCGCAGCGATGCGGGGGTGGCGTTGAGGTCGCCGCAGCCTCGACCGGGACCCGCTCGCAGTCGACCCGGACGCCAGCCAGCTCAACCCCGCCGAGCGGCACCACCAGCAGCCCGGGCAGCAGCAGCCCTTTGGCTAGCAACAACTTCCACAGCCTGCGGCGGCTCCCCATTGGTGCTCCCCCCGGTAGTGCCTAAGTCAAACATATATCTCGTATCAGACAACTAGCAGACGCGTCGAGGTTAGTCACGCTGAACACCGCTGTAAAGCGGATGCTGCAGCGATTGGCCACGCTGGTTATGGCCGGTGCTCCAGCGAGAACTCGTGCTGGGCGCCGGGGCTGAGCTCGATGGTCTCGTCGCGGACGAGGAGCTTGATGGGCTGGGCGCCGCCGGGGCGCGAGCTGACCTCCATGTGGTCCTGGGCGAGCGCGACGTCGACGCGGTGGCCGCGGTAGTGGACGCTGAAGCGGAGCTGCTTGATCTCCGGCGGCAGGGCTGGGTCGAACCGGAGCACCTCCCCGCGCGCCCGCATGCCGGTGAGGCAGCGCAGCACCACGTCAACCGTGCCGGCCATCGCCCCGAGGTGGATGCCCTCGGCGGTGGTGCCGCCCTGGACGTCGGCGATGTCGCTCTCCAGCGCCCGCAGCAGGAACTGCCACGCCTGTTCGGGCTGGTAGCGGGCCAGCACCCAGGCGCTCACCACTCCGCTCAAGGTGGACCCGTGCGAGGTCCGTTCCAGGTAGTAGGTGACAGTCCGGGCGAGCTGCTCCTCGCTCATCTGGTAGCCGAGCTCGGCCAGCAGCCCCCGCAGCTCGTCGCGGGACAGCAGGAAGAGCAGCATCAGCACGTCGGCCTGCTTGGAGAGCTTGTAGCGGTTCGGGGTGTCGCCTTCGGCCTCCAGCACCCGATCCAGCCGCTGGATGTCGCCGTACTTGTCCCGGTAGGCCTTCCAGTCGAACTCCTGTAGCTGCTCGTAGCCCTCGAACTGGCTCAGCACGCCGTCGGCGTGGAAGACGATCTTCATCTTGTGGGTGATATCGCGCCAATGGTCCAGCTCGTCGTCGCGGATCGTCAGCTCGGCGACCAGCTCCTGGCGGTAGTGTGGCGGCAGGTCCTCCAATGCCTCCTGCGCTCGCTGCAGCACCCAGACCGCCATCACGTTGGTATAGGTGTTGTTGCGCAGGCCCGGCTCGTCGGCGTCCGGGTAGCTCTCGTGGTACTCGTCCGGGCCGATGACCCCGTTGATCTCGTAGCGGTCCTGCGCCCGGTCGTAGGTAGCGATGTTGGCCCAGAAGCGTGCGATCTCGATCAGCAGCTCGGCACCGACAAAGCGCAGAAACGCGGTGCTCCCAGTGACCATGTAGTGCTGCCAGACGTTGTAGGCAATCGCGATGTTGACGTGCCGCTGCAGGTGGGAGTGGTCAGGCAGCCAGCGCCCCGATTTCGGGTTGAGGTGCAGCTGCTGCGTCTCCTCCTGCCCGTTGGAGCCGCTCTGCCAGGGGAACATCGCGCCGGCGAACCCGGCCGCCCGGGCTGCCGCCCTGGCCGTGCCGATGCGGGCGTGCCGGTAGTCGAGCAACGCACTGGCGAGGATCGGCCGCTGGAGGTTGAAGAACGGGAAGATGAAGAGTTCATCCCAGAAGATGTGGCCCCGGTAGGCCTCCCCATGCCAGCCGCGCGCGGGCACGCCCACGTCCAGGTGGGAGGTATGGGGCGAGACGGTCTGCAGCAGGTGGAAGATGTGCAGGTGCAGGACCGTCTCGGTCCACCGGTTGGCGCTGTCCAGGGCGACGTCGAACCGGTTCCAGAGGCTGTCCCAGGCGCCCTCGTGGCGGCGCAGCAGCTGCTCGAAGTCCGCGGCGGCCGCCACCTGCAGCCGTGCGTCGGCGCGGCTCTCGGAGATGGCCCGGTCCCTGGAGGTGTACAGGGCGACGATCTTTTCGACGGTCGCCGGGTGGCCCGCCCGCAATGCCAGGGTGAGCTCATGGGCGACGAACCCAGGCTCCTCGACCAGCCGCCGGTCGGCCTCGATGGGCAGGCCGTCATGCAGGAGCCTGGTGCGGGCCGCGAGGGCGACCCGTACATGCGACTGGGTCGTCTCGACCTGCAGATCGACCGTCTCCTTATCCACCTCGGCTTGGTCCAGCACCGCCAGATGACGGCCGTTCAGGTCGCGGTAGCGCTTGACCCCCGCATTGACCACGCTGCCGTCCAGCCCGGAACGGACCTCCAGGGTCCCCGACCAGTTCTCAGCCGTGAAGGTGGTCTCCAGGCCAGCGAGGTGCTCGTCATTCATGCTCACAAACCGGCGCTGCACCACGCTGGTGCGCCGGCCCTGCGCGTCCTCGAACGCGAGGTGCCGGGTGAGCGTCCCATGGCGCAGGTCCAGCTCGAAACGGTGCTCGAGGAGGTCGGCCCGCTGGACGTCGAACCACGCCTCGCCGGCAACCCGGAACTGCAGCACCAGCCAATTGGGGATGTTGACCAGGTCCTCGTTGTGGACCTTGCGGCCGGCGATCTCGGTGACCAGCCGGTTGTAGAGACCGGCAATGTAGGTGCCGGGGTAGTTGACCCCGTCGGCATGGGCCTCTGGCAGCGCCCCCCTGGTCACGAAGTAGCCGTTGCCCAGTGCGCACAGCGCCTCGCGCAGCCCCTGCCGGGCGGGATCGAAGCCGTCGTAGACCAGCGTCCAGACGCTCGGCGGCCGCTCCGTGTGCCGCCGCCGGAGCTCCACGGCAGCCTGCCGCTCCTCAAGGCGGCCATCGGCCAGCGCCCGCAGGGAGACCTCGTCCAGCGTGGTCACGACCAGGTCGGCGCTCGCCCCGACCAGCAGCTCCTGGTCGCCAAGGCGGGCCACGCCGAGCGCGGCCATGGTCCCAGCCTTGGCCGCTTGGACCCCGGTGGTGGCGTCCTCGACCACGAAGCAGGCGCTGGGGCGCACGCCCAGCTCCTCGGCCGCGGTGAGGAAGATCATCGGGTCCGGCTTGCCGCGCGGGAAGTCGCGGCCGGAGATGTCGGCGTCGAACAGCTCCTCCAGGGTCATCCCAGGGCGGATGAAGTGGTAGTCCAGCCGCTGCTCGGCGGCGAAGGTGTCCAGCCGGATCCGCTCCAGGAACAGCTTGGCGTTCTTGGACGACGACGCCGCCACCACCCGAATTCCCAGGTCCTTGACGGCCAGGATGAACCGCAGCGCATCGGGGAAGGCCATGAACCTGCCCGCCTCGATCAGCCTGAGGATCTGCTGCTGCTTGGCCGCCGCGTACTGCTCGACCCGCCGGTCGACGTCGGGCACCCCGAAGTATTCCAAGGCGGCTCGGGCGCCGGCCATCCGCGGCCTGCCGGCCATCACCCGCTGGTACACCGCCGGGGTGAACCGCTCAGGGGTGTAGCGCGTCTGGTCGCTGATGTCGCGCCAGTCCCCCTCCATGAGCTGCCTGAGCGCCTCGCGCCAGGCCAGCTCGTGTGGCGAGTCGACCAGCACACCGTCGACGTCGAAGATGGCACCTTGGTACGCCATGACAGACACCGATCCTTCTGGTTGCCCATGCGTCACCGAACCGAGCACGAGCCCATGGAACCCGCCCCCGTCCCCCGCGATCCCACCGCCAGCAGCTCGGCGTCGGATGCCAGCTCAACCAGCGCGTCGCGGGATGGCGCTCAGCTTAGTCGGAAGCCTCAAGCTTGAAGGAGATCCTCACCCTGGCGCGGTAGGCACGCACCTGGCCGTCCTCGATCGCCATGTCGAGTTGCGCTACTTCGGCGATGCGGAGGTCGCGCAGCGTCTTGGCCGCCGTCTCCACAGCCATGGCCGCCGCCTTTTCCCAGGACTCCGGGCTGGTCCCAACGACCTCGGTGATCCGGTAAACGCTCTCCGTCATCGGAGGTCCTTTCCGTCGGCGACTGCAGTACCCGCGTAAGCTCGCCCCGCAGTTCGGCGATGTCAAGGTCGAGGCTGAGCTGCCGTCGCCAATTTCCGGTGGGACGCTCCGGCCGCCAGCGCGATCCAGCAACCGGCCAGCCGGCACCACAAAATAGGGAACCGGCACCACGAAAATAGGGACTCCCTCCGGATGTGACCCAGCCGGGGCATGCTCGACACTCCTGAGCAGCCGGACCTCCCGGCGCGCACGGTACTGGAGAGCATGCCCCGGCTGTTCGTGGCTCTCGCCGTTTCGGCGCGGATCCATACCAGAAAGAGGAGAAAACCATTGAAGGCTCGACGCAGGTTCCTCGGGCTGCTCTTCGCCGCGGCACTGTCCGCGGGGGCGGCCGTCGTGCCGCTGTCAGCTGCGCACGCCACCACCGGCTACTACACGATGCAGCTCAGCCCGGCCTCGGCCGCGATCCAGGCCGGTGCGCTGGCGCGGTCGCGCTCACGGTCAACGCCATAACCATCGATCCCAGCGATCCCATCGGTACCTCCACGGCCTTCGATCTGACGGTCAACGCGCCGTGACGGAGGCTCGGATGGGACCAGACGCAGACGATCGGCAGGGCGGTCAAGGGCGAGCTTGACCAGATTGTCGATGGCGTGGGCTGCTGGATTCGCGGATTACCAGGTCTGGGTCGAAGACGACGTGGCGGTGGCGGTGGTGGTCGGTGTCGTTGATCTCCTCGAAGAGGAGCTCTGCGGCGGCGCGGCCGAGCTGCTCGCGGGGCTGGCGCACCGAGGAGAGGGGGATGGCGGCGGCGTCCGCGAACTCGATGTCGTCGTAGCCGACGATCGCCAGGTCGCCGGGGATGCGCAGGCCCTGCCGGATGGTCTCCTGCAGGACGCCGAGGGCGAGCAGGTCGTTGGCGCAGAACACGGCGGTCGGCCGCTGGCTGGCCGGTAGCTCGGCGAGCTGCTGGCCGGCGCGCCTCCCTGAGGCGACCGTCAGCGAAGGCATCTCGACGAGTGAGATCGAAGCCCCGGCGCCGGAGCCGTTGGCGTCGGCCACCGCCGCGGAGCTGCCGGCGTAGCGCTCGGCGACCTGCTCGATGGTCATCGGGCCGCCGACGTAGGCGATGCGCCGGTGGCCCTGCTCGATCAGGTGGGTGGCGGCGAGGCGGCCCCCGAGGACGTCGTCCACCGCGACCCAGCAGCAGTTGCGCCGGTCGGAGCGGCGGTCGACCAGCACCACGGGGATGCCTCTGGCGATCAGCTGCTCCAGGCGCCCGTTGTGGCCGCCGACCGGGGTGATCAGGATCCCCTGGACGCGCAGCTCCTCCAAGTGGTCCAGGAAGCGCGCCTCACGGGTGGCGTCCTCGCCGCTGTTGCAGAGGGTGACGACCGCGCCGCAGGCGTCCGCCACCTCCTCGGCCCCGCGGGCCAGGTCGGTGAAGAAGGGGTTGGCGACGTCGAGGACCACCAGCCCGACCGTCCGGCTGCGGCCCGCCCGCAGCGCCCGGGCGGACTCGTTGCGGACGAAGCCGAGCTCGGCGATCGCGTCGAGGACGCGCTGCCGGGTCGGGGGCGCGACGATCTCGGGGCGGTTGAGGACGTTGCTCACCGTGCCGACGGAGACTCCTGCCCGCCTGGCGACCTCTTTCACGCTCGCTGCCATCATGGATGCCCATGCTACCGGTCGGTTGCCTTGACGCTCCGGGTGGGCGTCGCGGAGGATGCCCATAGCACATGAATCGATTCATCACCGATCATCACCGACTCGGAGCGAGGCTGCCCCATGCCCCTGCCGCGTGCCACCGCCCCCACCACACCCCGCTGCGAGCACCGCACTGATAGCGGCCCGGCCCTGGGTATCGGGACCGCCTCGCCGCGGCTCTCCTGGACCGTCCCCGCGGCCGATCCCGGCTACCAGCAGGGCGCCTACGAGGTCGAGATCACTCGTGGGGAGGGGGCACCGGGCGCGGAAATCGTCCGGGTCGAGTCCCCTGACCAGGTCCTGGTCCCCTGGCCATCCGCGCCGCTCGCCGCGCGCGAGGCGGCCAGCGTGCGGGTCCGGGTGCGGGCGGGCTCGGGGAACTCCGACGACGAGGGCGGCGAGGACGCGGCCTGGAGTCCCTGGAGCGGGGCGGCGGTGGTCGAGGCCGGGCTGCTCCACGCCGGTGACTGGACGGCGCGCTTCATCAGCCCGCATGAGCTGGGCAAGCTCGACATGCCCGCACCAGTGCTGCGCGGCAGGATCGAGCTGCCGGCGGGGGCGGCGGCCGGGGCCGGGGAGGTGGTGAAGGCCCGGCTCTACATCACCGCGCACGGTGTCTACTCCGCCACCCTCAACGGGCAGCGCGTGGGTGACGAGGTGCTCGCGCCCGGCTGGACCAGCTACCGGCACCGCCTGCGCTACCAGACCCACGACGTCACCGCGCTGGTCCAGGCGGGGGAGAACGTCCTGGAGGTCCTGCTCGGCAACGGCTGGTGGCGCGGGCGGCTCGGCTGGGGCGGGCGCCGCGCCCTCTACGGCGACCGGCTGGCCCTGCTGGCGCAGCTGGAGGTCGCTACGGCCGACGGCAGCGTCCATGTCCTGGCCAGCGACGAGTCCTGGACCGCTCATGACAGCGCGGTCCTCTGCGACGATTTGTACGACGGCCAGCGGACCGACCTGCGCCGGGCGCTGGTGCCCGCCGCCTCCCAGTCCCAGGTGGAGGGCGGGCCCGTGGACGCGGTCGAGGTGGTCGACGCCCGCCTGGATCTGGACCGCCTGGTCGCCCCCGAGGGCCCGCCGGTGCGGGTCACTGGGGTGCTGCCCGCTGTGCGGGTCTTCCAGTCGCCGTCCGGGGCGACGCTGGTGGACTTCGGGCAGAACCTGGTCGGCTGGGTGCGCCTGCGGGTCCGCGGCCTGCAACCCGGTGACGAGGTGGTGGTGCGGCACGCCGAGGTGCTGGATGGGGGAGAGCTGGGCACCCGGCCGCTGCGCAGCGCCAAGGCCACCGACTCCTACCTCGTGGCCGGCACGCCCGGCGGCGACGAGGTGCTCGAACCCAGCCTGACCTTCCACGGGTTCCGCTACGCCGAGATCAGCGGCGTCCCCAATCTCCGCGCCGACGATGCCGAGGCCGTGGTGGTCGGCTCCGAGCTGCGGCGCAGCGGCTGGTTCTCCTGTTCGGACGAGCGGCTGAACCAGCTCCACGACAACGTCGTGTGGAGCATGCGCGGCAACTTCCTGGACGTCCCCACCGACTGCCCCCAGCGCGACGAGCGCATGGGCTGGACCGGCGACATCCAGGTCTTCTCGCCGACGGCGATGTTCCTGTTCGGCAGCGCCGGCTTCCTCAGCTCCTGGCTTGCCGACCTCGCCGCCGACCAGTTCCCCGACGGGTCGATGCCCTTCGTCATCCCCGACATCCTGAGCGACACCAAGCTCGCCAAGGAGACGCTGAAAGGGGCCGGTCCGGCCGCTGCCGCCTGGGGCGACGCGGCCACCATCGTCCCCTGGGTCGTCTACCAGCGCAGTGGCGACGCTGCGGTGCTGGCGCGGCAGCTGCCCAGCATGCGCGCCTGGGTCGACCACCTCGCCGGGCTGGCCGGGCCGAGCCACCTGTGGCGCGGGGGCTTCCAGTTCGGCGACTGGGTCGACCCCACCGCCCCTCCGGACAACCCCTTCGGCGCCAAGGCCGACCCGGACGTGATCGCGACCGCCCACTTCGCGCGCTCGGCCGAGGTGGTCGCGATGGCGGCGGAGGTGCTCGGCGACAGCGCCACGGCGGAGCGCTACGCCGCCCTGGCCGCCAGCGTGCGGGAAGCGTTCGCCATCGAGTACGTCACCCCCGCCGGGCGCGTGCTGAGCGACGCCCAGACGGTGTACGCCCTCGCGCTGGCATGGGCGCTGCTCCCCAGCGCCAAGCAGCGGGAGGGGGCGGGCCGCCGCCTGGCCGAGCTGGTGGGTTCCTCCGGCTTCCATATCAGCACCGGCTTCGTCGGCACGCCCCTGGTCACCGACGCGCTGGTCGCCGCCGGGGAGGTAGAGGTCGCCTACCGGCTGCTGTTGCAGACCGATTGCCCCTCGTGGCTGTACCCGGTCGGGATGGGCGCGACCACGATCTGGGAGCGCTGGGACGCCATGCTGCCCGACGGCAGCCTCAACCCCGGCGAGATGCTCTCCTTCAACCACTACGCCCTCGGCACGGTGGCCGACTGGCTGCACCGCACCGTCGCGGGCCTCGCCCCAGCCGCGCCCGGCTACCGCGAGCTGCTGGTCCGGCCCGTGCCCGGCGGCGGCCTGAGCGCTGCCGCCGCCCGCCATCTGACTCCCTACGGCGAGGCCGCCGTGTCGTGGGAGCGCGCCGACGGGCAGTTCTCGCTGCGGGTCGACGTGCCGGTGGGCACCACCGCCACCGTTCACCTTCCCGGCGCCGGCGAGCCCGCACCCGCACCAGCCCGCGTCACCCACGGCCACCACGAATGGCTGGTGGCGGACCCGCTCGCGGACCCGCCCGCAACAGGGTCTTGACGGCAAGCAGCGTGCCATTTACTGTTAATCGACTCCAGTTGAAACGATTCATATCCCTTCGTCGCTCTGGAGGAACAATGAGGTTCTCTGCAACCCGGCGCCTCCGCTTCCGGTGGGCGCTGGCGGCCCTCGCCGTGTGCTCCCTCGCCGTCACCGCCTGCAGTTCCGGCAGCCTCGGCTCCAGCTCGGGCAAGAAGGGCGCCGTCACGCTGAGCTTCATGGTCGGCAACACGGAGCAGGCCATCAAGACGGCGCAGCAGCTCGCCAAGGACTTCCACGCCGCCAACCCCAATATCACCATCAAGCTGGACATCGGTCCTGGGGGGACCGAGCTCGACAACCTGGTGAAGACACGCCTGTCCACCGGCGCCATGGACGACGTCCTCCTGTACAACTCGGGGTCGCTGTTCCAGCAGATCAACCCGCAGAAGAGCCTCCTGCCGGTCACCAGCGAACCCTTCATGAACAACGTCGCGGACCAGTTCATCCCCAACGTCAAGGCCGGCAATGACGTCTACGGCGTGCCACTCGGCACTGTCGGGGGTGGCGGCATCTTCTACAACCGCAAGGTGTACGCCAAGCTCGGCCTCCAGATCCCCAAGACCTGGGCCCAGTTCATGGCCAACAACGCCAAGCTCAAGGCCGCCGGCGTCGCCCCGGTCGTCCAGACCTTCGGGGACACCTGGACCTCCCAGATCTTCGTCCTGGCCGACTTCCACAACGTCGCCGCGACCGAGCCGGACTTCGTGCAGCGCTACACAACAACCAGGCCAAGTACGCCACCGACCCGGCCGCGATCAAGGGCTTCGAGCGACTGCAGGCGGTCCACGACGCCGGCTACCTGAACAAGGACTTCGGCGCGGCCAAACTCGACGACGGGCTGCGCGACGTTGCTACCGGCAAGGGCGCGCACTACCCGATGCTGACCCTCCTGGTTGGCCAGATGGTCGCCGACGTCCCCGCATCCGCCAAGGACGTGGGCTTCTTCGCCCTTCCCGGGGATGACGCCGCCAAGAACGGCTTGACCGTCTGGTACCCGAACGCGGTATACATCCCCAAGACCACCACCGGCGCCAAGCTCGACGCGGCCAAGAAGTTCCTTGGCTTCGTCGCCAGCACCGCCGGCTGCGACTCGCAGACCAGGGCGCTGCCTCCCACCGGATCCTACATGGTCAAGGGCTGCACCCTCCCGGGCGGCTTGGCGCAGGTGATCCAGGACATGGTGAAGTACGTCCAGACCCCTGGAGCGTCCAGCCCCGCGCTGGAGTTCCTCTCCCCGATCAAGGGCCCCAACCTGGAGAACATCACCGTTGAAGTCGGCTCGGGCATCCGCCCGGCCAAGGTCGGCGCCTCCGAGTACGACTTGGACGTGAAAAAGGAGGCCCAGCAGCTCGGCCTCCCGGCCTGGCAGCACTAGTAGTCGACCGCTCTGCCCGGACCTTCTGCCTGGTCCCGTCCCGCCTCCCGCGCCAGCGCGGCGGTGGGCGGGACCGGGGCGGCGGATCGAGAGGTGTGGTAGACGATGGCGACCATGACCACCCAGACCGAGACACAGGCGGAGGCGCGGGCGCCGGCGCAGGCACCCCCGGCCCAGGGCCGCGCCCGCGCCGCCACGGCCACGGTCGGCAAGCGGTGCTACCCGTACTGGTTCCTGCTGCCGGCGGCGGTGATCTACGTCGTGTTGTTCCTGCTGCCGACCTTCGCCTCGTTCTTCTTCAGCCTCACCCGCTGGACGCTCACTTCCTATCAGATCATCGGGCTCGACAACTTCAAGCTGTTCTTCAGCGAACCGCAGCTGTTCTCGGGGCTGACGCACTCGCTGATCTTCGCGGTGATCACCACGGGGCTCAAAGCGGTGATCAGCCTCCTGCTGGCCGTGCTGCTGACCTCCCGCATCATCGGGCGCAGCTTCCTGCGCTCGGTGGTGTTCTTCCCGGTGCTGGTGAGCACCATCGGCGTGGGGATCACCTTCACCGTGCTGATGCACCCAACGGCGGGCGTGATCAACCAGGCGCTGGCTACCATCGGCATCCAGGGGCCGGGCTGGCTGACCAACCCGCGCTACGCCCTGTACTCGGTGGCACTGGTCGACGTCTGGAAGGGTGTCGGTCTGGCCACGGTGATCTACATCGCCGGGATCGTGTCGATCCCGCCGGAGTACTTCGAGGCGGCGGCCGTTGACGGGGCGGGCTTCTGGGAGCGCTTCCGCTACGTGATCGTGCCGCTGACCCGGCCGGCCACGGTGACCGTGGTGATCCTGTCGCTGATCTACGGCCTGCGGTCCTTCGACCTGATCTGGGCGATGACCCGTGGCGGACCGGGGTTCACCTCCGACGTGATCGCCTCGGTCATCTACAAGCAGTACCAGGCCGGCTTCTTCGGCCTCTCCACCGCCGGCAACGTGGTGCTGTTCCTGCTGGTCACCGTAATCGTGGTGCCGCTGTCGTTTTACCTGAACCGCCGGGAGACGCAGCTGTGACCGCCGTCAGCCCCAGCACCAGCGAAAGCGCCAGCACCAGCAGCACGGGCCGCGCCCGCGCCCGCGCTGGCCGGCGGCGGCGCGGCAGTTGGTGGCTCAGCGCGCTGGCGATCGCCGCCTTCACCGTGGTGTTCCTGATCCCGTTCGCCTTCATCGTGCTGACGGCGCTCAAGGACCCCCGGCAGGCGTCGGAGTTGTCGTTCACCTGGCCCGCGCATCTGCAGATCGTTCAGAACTTCAAGGCGGTCCTGGAGACGCAGGACTACCTGCTGATCATCGCCTTCATCAACAGCACCATCCTGACGGTCGGCAGCGTCACCATCATGGTGATCCTGGGGTCGATGGTGGCGTTCGTGCTGCAGCGGCGGGCCAGCCGCTGGAACGGCCCGATCAACTTCCTGGTCCTCTCCGGGCTGATCATCCCGCCGGCGGTGGTGCCGACCATCTGGGTGCTGCAGAGCCTGCACCTGTTCAAGACGCTCGGCGGCCTGATCATGATTGAGGTCGCCTTCGGCCTGCCCTTCTGCATCCTGCTGTTCCGGGCGTTCATCTCGACGATCCCCCGGTCGCTGGACGAGGCCGCGATCATCGACGGGGCGGGGCCGCTGCGGCTGTTCTTCCGGGTGATCTTCCCGCTGCTGCGGCCGGTGGCCGTGACGGTGATCGTGGTCCAGTCGGTGGTGGTCTTCAATGACTTCACCAACCCGCTGTACTTCCTGCCGGGGGAGCAGAACGCCACCGTGCAACTGACGCTGTTCAACTTCCAGAGCCAGTTCACCACCTCGTTCAACCTGCTGTTCATGGACATCCTGCTGATCACCATCCCCCCGCTGGTGATGTACCTCTTCTTCAATCGGAAGATCGTGGCCGGCCTGACCTCCGGAGCTGTCAAGGGCTGACCCGCGACGCGGAAGAACGGGAGTAGACGATGCTGCCTCAGCACTTGAAACGTTTCACTACTCGCGTATGCCCCTCGGCCGCCATCGTGACACTGATCGCCGGCCTCGAGGCCACCCCGGCGCATGCCGGGACGCTTCCATCGAGCTGGAAGCGCTTTCTGGAGCAGCCCAAGACCAGCAACGTCATGCCGGTGTCGGCGACCGTCTTCCAGGGAGGCGTCACCAACCGTTCCTGATGCATCAGCGTCTGTCAGTCGTCGCTGATGGGCGGCACCGAACGGTCCTGGGCCGCCTGGTCGCCGGCGGTATCCGGTTCGGGCGGACGGGTCTTGTGGGCTTGTGGCC
>WNGD01000581.1_pt1 | contig 70271 bp, 71 predicted proteins | sample 5400671 | NCBI WGS metagenome assembly WNGD01 (sample SAMN13153369, study PRJNA577476) | soil metagenome | isolation source: 40 cm soil or saprolite under grassland replicate 2 | place: USA:California | collected 2016-06-15
CCTCGCGGACGATCTGCTCCACCTTCCGGTGTACCCGCCAACCGAGCGGCAGGAAGGTCCAGACGCCTGCGCTGACCTGGCGGATGTAGCCGCCGCGCACGAGCAGCTTGTGCGAGACGGCCTCGGCGTCCGCGGGATCCTCGCGCAGAGTGGGAATGAACAGTTGTGACTGCCGGGCGACCATGAGGCGCGAAGGCTAACGATGTCGGAGACGGGGGCGACAAGGCAGCGAAGACACCGTCTTCAGGGGTTCTCGCGCGACCGGGAATCTGCTCCTGCGGATTCCAGGTCTGGCGCAGTACTAGTCGCCGAGTGGAATAAGGGATGCCTCGGCCATGGCGAGCGCAGCCGGCTTCGCCATCTTGAGCCGCATCGGTCGCTTCATCCCGGCGTCGAGCCACGCGTCGATCTCGTGGAAGAGCTCGTCGACGAGGATGTCTGACGAGACCTTCTTCAGCACCCGACCGTGCGCGTAGATGAAGCCGACGTCGCGACCGCCGGCGATCCCGAAGTCGGCGTCGCCCGCCTCCCCCGGTCCGTTCACCGCGCACCCCATGACCGCGACCTCGAAGGCCTGCGGATAGGTGAGCAACCGCTCCTCGACGACCCGTGCGAGCGTCTCGACACCGACGTTGTCCCGTCCGCATGACGGGCAGGCGATCATCACCGGGCCGCGCTCGCGCAGACCGAGCGCCTTCAGGATCTCCCACGCGACCTCGACCTCCTTCACCGGATCGGCCGTGAGCGAGACACGAAGCGTGTCGCCGATACCGTCGGCGAGAAGAGAGCCGATGCCGACCGCGCTCTTGATCCCGCCTGCGAACTCGGTGCCCGCCTCGGTGACGCCCAGGTGCAGCGGGTATGGGACCTTCTCCGAGAGCATCCGGTAGGCGCGGATCATCGTCGGCACGTGCGTCGCCTTGACCGAGATCTTGAACGTCCGGTAGCCGAGCTTCTCGAGGAGCTCGACCTCCTCGAGGGCGGCCGCGACGAGCGCGTCGGCCTGGTCCTTCTGAGCGAGGTCGAGAAGATGCTTCGGCAGCGAGCCCGAGTTCGCGCCGATCCGCATCGGAATCCCCGCCCGCTTGGCCGCGCGGACCACCTGCTCGACCTTCTCCGGGCCGCCGATGTTTCCCGGATTGATGCGGACGGCGGCGACACCGGCGTCGATCGCCTTGAGCGCCAGCGAGGCGTTGAAGTGGATGTCGGCGATGACGGGGACCGGCGAGAGGCGCACGATCAGCGGCAGTGCCTCCGCGTCCTCCGTCTTCGGGACGGCGACCCGAACGAGCTCGCAGCCGGCGGAGGCGAGAGCGGCGATCTGCGCGGTGGTCGCCTGGACGTCGTGCGTCTTCGTGAGCGTCATCGACTGCACAGCCACGGGCGCACCGCCGCCGATCGGCACGCCCCCGACGTCGATCTGAACCTCGCTCGCCACTGCGGTCAGTGTAAAGAGGTCGCTACGAGAGGCCGCTGATGTCGTTCGAGAGCCCGAGGAAGAAGAGCAGGAGGACGAGCGCGAGCCCGACGAACGAGACGCGCTCGTAGATCTCCCTCCGCACGAGGCGTCCGCGCGCGCCTTCGATGAGCGTGAAGAGGATGTGTCCGCCGTCGAGCGGCAGCAGAGGGAGAAGGTTGAGGAGGGCCAGCGAGAGCGAGACCAGGCTGAGCACCCAGAGGTAGCTCGAGGTGCCTTGCTTGACCGCGTCGGCGGAGCCCTGGACGATGCCGATCGGGCTCGACACGTCCTTGCGTCCCTGGCCCTGCGCGAGATGGCCGAGCGAGACGCCCATCTCCTTCGTGATGATCCCGGTCCACTTGACGGACCTCACGAAGGCGTCGCCCGGACCGACGCCGACGCCCTTACGGACGATCCCGAGCCGGTAGCCCTCCGGCGTCTTCATCGCCGTCACCTTGGGGAGGACGTGCGTTCGACCGTCGCGCTCGATCGTGACCGTGAGCGGGCGCCCGTGCGACTCGACGATCGCGTCGGGGAGATTCTCGGCCGTCACCCGAGCGCCGTTGATAGCCACGACGCGATCGCCCGCCTGGATCCCTGCCTTCTGAGCGGGCGAGCCGCTCTCGACGCCCGCGACGATCCGCGAGGGCTTCACGGAGCCCGTCATGAAGAGCACCGTGAGGAGGACGATGGCGAGGAGGACGTTGGCTCCCGGGCCGGCGAGGATTGCGACGAGCCGCCGCCAGGTCGCGGCTTTCCAGTAGGCATCGGGCCCGAGAGCGTCCCGGAGCTCGGTCAGGCCGCGCCCCGCCGACGAAGCGGCCTCCGGGGAGAGCCGCCTCTCGCGTAGCGCCTGCTCGAGCTCGTCGACCGCGGCGAGCGCGGCGTCGGTGTCCTCGCCGTCGAGCGCGCGGCGCACCCGATCGTAGGGGCCCGCGAGAGCCGGGACCTCGGACACCGCGCGGGAGAAGCGGCGTTCGGCGTCGTGTGAGATCGGGCGGTGCATCCCAGGGATGGTCACGAAGCCGCCGAGAGGAACCACGCCGATTCCGTACTCGATTCCTCTCCGCTTCACCTTCACGAGCGCGGGCGGGAACCCGAGGTAGAAACGCCGCGGGCGCAAGCCGACCGCGAGAGATGCGAAAAAGTGCCCCGCCTCGTGGACGAGGACGAGAAGGCCGAGACCGAGGATCGCGATCGCGATGCTCATAGGCCGCTCTCCGGCCGATGAGCGTGTGGAGGAGTGTGGGGAACCGGGAGGTTCCCCACGTTCTCGAGAAGGGGGGAGCACAGCGTTCGCGCAAGACCGGAATTCGCTCGCGCGAATTCCGGTCGCGGAAATGCGTGGGGGAACATGGTTGCCCCCGTGAACGCGAGCCGAAGGCGAGCGTTGCTCATACCGGTGCCAACGCGCCCTCGGTGGTTCGGCGTGCGCTCGCGTCCGCCTCTACGAGCTCCTCGACATCTCGTGCGGGCATACCGTCCACCTTCGCCAGAGCATCCGCGACGAGCGACGCGATGTCCAGGAAGCCGATGCGACCGGCGAGGAACGCGGACACGGCAACCTCATTCGCGGCGTTGAACGCGCACGGGAACGTTCCACCTCGCACGCCGGCCTCCCGCGCGAGGGGAAGGAGCGGAAAGCGCTCCGGGTCGGGAGCCTCGAATTCGAGCGTGAGCCCAGCTGCGAGATCGAGCTGCCGAACAGGTGTCGGCCGCCGGTCCGGATAGGTGAGCGCGAACGAGATCGGGACGCGCATGTCCGGATACCCGAGATGCGCGAGCGCGGCCCCGTCGCGGAACCGGACGAGCGAGTGGACGACCGAGCTCGGGTGAACGACGACCTCCATCCTCTCGTAGCGAAGACCGAAGAGGTAATGCGCCTCGATCAGCTCGAGTCCTTTGTTCGCGAGCGTCGCGGAGTCCACGGTGACCTTCGGGCCCATCGACCAGGTCGGATGAGCAAGGGCCTCGTCCACGCCCACGGATACGAGCTCGTCCAGCGGACGGTTTCGGAAGGGGCCGCCCGAGGCCGTGAGCACGAGCGAGTCGACAGTCTCGGCTGCCCGCCCCTCGAGGCACTGGAAGACGGCCGAGTGCTCGCTGTCGACCGGGAGGAGCAGACCGCCTCCTCGCCTCCATGCCGTCAGGGCGAGGTCGCCGGCCGCGACCAGGCTCTCCTTGTTCGCGAGAGCGAGCGTGACCCCTCGCTCGAGGGCCCAGAGGGTGGCGCCGACGCCCGCGAAGCCGACTACTGCGTTCAGAACGACGTCCGGCTCCGAGTCGTCCAGAAGGCTCGTGAGGTCGCCTCCGACCTGGCAGTGTTTCACTCCCCGCGCCCGGGCGAGCTCGTCGAGCGGCCGGGATCTGGAGGCGAGCGCGCATACCTCGAGGTCCGGGTTCGCACCGACTATCTCGAGTGCCTGCGAACCGATCGAGCCGGTCGCGCCGAGGAGGGCAATTCGCTTCTTCACACCCGAAGGCTAATCGCGAGGCTCAGGGCGCCAACACCGCCCGCGAGGCCCTTAACTCGCTCCGAATGCCAGAACAACGTAGAACGCCGCCGGGCCGGCCCAGAGCAAGGCGTCCAGACGGTCGAGCATCCCTCCGTGGCCGCCCAACAGCCGTCCAGAGTCCTTGACGCTCAGGTCGCGCTTCACTGCCGACTCGAAGAGGTCTCCGCCGACCGAAGCGAGGACGACCGCAGCACCGAGACCGAGCATCTCGGGGACGGAGAGAAACTCGCTGCGATCCTTGTAGAGGACAAGGAACGCCGCGAGCATGCCGGCCACGATCCCGGCGGCGAAGCCCTCCCACGTCTTCCCGGGCGAGATCACGGGCGCCATGCGATGGCTGCCGAGGGTTCTTCCGACGAAATACGCCGCGGTGTCGGCGGCGAACACCGTGAACAGGACCGCGATCACCACCCAGAAGCCGTGATCCGGAATGTCGCGCAGGAGCAGGAGAAAGCCGAGGCCGCCTCCCGCCCAGACCACTCCGAGAACCGTGACGCCGAAGGATCCCGTCGCGGAGGGCCGCTCATGCGAGAGGCCGAAGAAGAGGAACGAGAAGAGGAGCGTGGCCACGATCCCTCCTGCCATCCAGGGAAGCCCGCCGAGCTGCGCGCCGAAGAGCACCAGCACGAACCCGAGGTAGCCGGCCAACACGAGCGGCCGGAGCTCGCGGGCGAGCGTGTAGAGCTCGTGCAGGGCGATCGTCCCGGCGACGACGGACAGCCCGAACAGCCACCAGCCGCCGAGGTAGACGACCCCGATCACGAGCGGCAGCAGGAGGATCGAGAAGACGATCCGCGACCAGAACGTGCTCACGCCGGCTCCGCGCCGAGGAGCACCAGCGCCGGCTCGAGCCTGGGCTCGGTCATGCCGTCACCGGGCTCCGTAGCGGCGCGCGCGGCGCGCGTACTCATCGAGGGCCGCACCGAGGGCGTCCTTCCCGAAGTCTGGCCAGAGCGTCTCCGTGAAGACGAGCTCCGAATACGCGGACTGCCAGAGCAGGAAGTTCGAGAGCCTCTGCTCGCCCGAGGTGCGGATCACGAGGTCCGGATCGGGCAGCTCGGGCGCGTAGAAGCGCTCCGCAAGCGTCTGCTCCGACACGTCTTCCGGCAGGACTTGGTCTGCGACCAGGCGCCGCACGGCCTCGACGAGCTCCCCGCGGCTGCCGTAGTCGAAAGCGATCCAGAGCTGCAGGCGCACGTTCGCGGCCGTCTCGCGCTCGAGCTCCGCCATCTTCTCGCGGGACGCCTCCGGGATCCGGTCCCGACGACCGAAGAATCGCGTACGCACCCCCTGCTTCGCGAGATCGGGAAGCTCTCGTTCGATCGTCTCGTCGAGCAGCTCGAGCAGAGCCCCGACCTCCTCCGCGGGACGGGCCCAGTTCTCGGTCGAGAAGGCGTACACGGCGAGCGACTCGACGCCCAGATCGATGGCCGCCTCGACCGTCCGCCTGAGCGCACGTGCACCTTCGCGGTGCCCTTCGGCAACCGAAAGGCCGCGGCCCGCCGCCCACCGCCCGTTCCCGTCCATGATGATCGCCACGCTCCGGGCTCGGCCCGAATCGTCGCGCGCGCCGTTTTGCGAGGCGCTCACACCTCCATGATCTCCGCCTCCTTGACCTTCAGGAGGTCGTCGATCGACTTCGTGTGCTCGTCCGTGAGCTTCTGCACCTGCTGCTCGGCTCGCCGCTCCTCGTCGTCCCCCACCTCGCCCTTCGTGACGAGCTCGCGGAGATGGTGCAGGACGTCGCGACGGACGTTTCTGATCGCCACCTTGCCTTCCTCTCCGACCCGGCGAACGACCTTGACGAGCTCCTTCCGCCGCTCTTCGGTCAACGCCGGGATAGGCAGACGGATGAGCTTTCCGTCGTTCGAGGGCGTGAGCCCGAGGTCGGATTCCTGGATTGCGCGCTCGATCGACTTCATCGAGCCCGGGTCGAAGGGCTGCACGGTCAGCATGCGCGGCTCCGGCGCGGCGATCGATGCCAGCGTCTTGAGCGGAGTCGGCGTGCCGTAGTAGTCGATCGCGATGCGGTCGAGGAGCCCAGGCGAAGCGCGGCCGGTACGGATGCTGTTGAACTCCTGGTGGGTCGCCTCGATCGACCTGTCCATGCGCCGCTTCGCATCCGCGAGGAAGTCATCGATCGCGCTCACACTGTCGCCCTCCTCGTCTACTGCTCGGGGGTCGAGATGATCGTGCCCACGCGCTCGCCGGCCGCGACCCTGCGGATGTTCCCCTCCGCGAGCTTGAAGACGTGGATCGGGAGCCGGTTGTCCATGCAGAGCGAGAGCGCGGTCGTGTCCATGACCTTCAGGCCTCGCTCGATCGTCTCCAGATGGGTCAGCTCCGGGATGAACTGCGCGTCCGCGTCGACCCTGGGATCTCCGTCATAGACACCGTGGACGGCGTTCTTGGCCATGAGAATCGCCTCGGCTCCGATCTCGAGCGCCCGGAGCGCAGCCGCGGTGTCGGTCGTGAAGAACGGGTTGCCCGTCCCGGCGGCGAAGATGACGACTCGCCCCTTCTCGAGGTGACGGATCGCCCGGCGACGTATGTAGGGCTCGGCGACCTCTGACACCGCGATCGCGGACTGTACGCGGATGTGCACGCCGCGTTTCTCCAGTGCGTCCTGAAGCGTGAGCGCGTTCAGGAGCGTCGCGAGCATGCCCGCGTAGTCCGCGGTCGCTCGATCCATGCCGTCCGCGGCCGCCTCGATCCCGCGGTAGATGTTTCCGGCCCCGACCACGATCGCGAGCTCGGTGCCCGCGTCGTGAACGCCGAAGACCTCCTCTGCGATCTCCGCGACCTTCCCCGGGTCGATGCCGTACTCGCGTTCGCCGAGCAGCGCCTCTCCCGAGAGCTTCAGGAGGACCCGGTGGAACGCGGATCCCGGATTGGCGGGGGTTTTCTCCGCGAGCTCCTGCTGCTGGACTGTCACCCCGCGACCGCGATCCTCGTGAATCGCTCGATCGTGGCTCCGGCCTCCTCCAGGACTTTCCCGACCGTCCTCGCCGGCTCCGAGATCCAGGGCTGCTCGAGCAAGACCCCTCCCGGGGTGGCGGCGAAGAAGCGCTTTGCCAGCATGCCGTCCACGATCTTCTCACGTGCCGCTTCGGGCTTCGACTGCACCTCGTCGCTGCGCATGAAGATCTCCCGCTCGGCAGCGACGATCGCCTCCGGCACGTCCGCCTTCGTCCTCCACTCGGGAGCCGCCCAGCTGATGTGCATTGCGAGCTGGCGTGCGAGCTCGGGCGTTCCTCCGGAGAGATCGACCAGGACGCCGATCTTGTTCGCGGGCGGATGCGCGTAGCCGCCGATGACATGGCCGTTCGACGACTCGAAGCGCGCGACGCCGACGATCACGATGTTCTCGCCGAGCTTGCCGATCAGCTCCAGGCGCTCGGGCTCGAACTTCTCGACCGTCGACTCGCCCTCGGCGTGGACCGCACGAAGCACCTTCTCCGCGAAGGCCTGGAATTCGGCGTTCTTCGCGACGAAGTCGGTCTCGGAGCCGACTCCGAGGATGGCTCCGGCCCCGTTCGAGACGATGTATCCGACGAGACCGTCCGACGTCGTGCGCTCGGCCTTCTTCCCCGCCGAAGCGAGTCCCCGCTCGCGCAGGAGGACGCGAGCTGCGTCGAGGTCTCCACCCGTCTCCTCGAGCGCGCGCTTGCAGTCCATCATCCCCGCTCCCGTGACGTCGCGGAGTTGTTTGACCAGGCTCGCCGAGATGACGCTCACTGCGCCTCGCTCCCTTCCGCGACGGCGGCATGCGCCGTCTGTTCCTCTGGCTGCGGCTCGGCGGGCTCTTCGGGAGCTTCGGCTGCGGCGGTCTCCTCGGGGGGAGCCTCTGCAGCCTCCGGCTCGGCCGTGAGCTCGGCTGTTAGCTCGGCCGTGAGCTCAGCAGGCGTGATCTTGTCCCTTCCGGCCGCGATGCCGTCGGCGATGACTCTGGTGACCAGGTTGCAGGAGCGGATCGCGTCGTCGTTGCCCGGGATCACGAAGTCCGCCTCGTCCGGGTCGGCGTTCGTGTCCACGAGCCCGATGACCGGAACCCCGAGTCGCCTCGCCTCACGCACGGCGAGCTGCTCCTTCTTCAGGTCGATCACGAACACGGCGTCGGGCTGCCGCTTGAGGTCGGCGACCCCGCCCAGGTTGGCCTCGAGCTTCTCGAGCTCGGCCTCGAGCGCGATGCGTTCCTTCGGAGGCAAGAGCGCGAGCTGACCCTCGCTCTTGAGCCGCCGGAGATCGTGCAGGTAGCCGATGCGCTCGGAGATCGTGCGCCAGTTCGTCAGCAGCCCCCCGAGCCAGCGGTGGTTGACGTACGGCATCGAGACGCGGCTCGCATGCTCGTGCACCGCGTCCTGCGCCTGCTTCTTCGTTCCGACGAAGAGGACCGTTCCGCGCCGTTCCGCGAGATTCCGGCTGAACGCATGCGCTTCTTCGAGCAGTTCGAGCGTCTTCGTGAGATCGATGATGTAGATGCCGCCGCGCTCACCGAAGATGAATCGGCGCATCTTCGGGTTCCAGCGGCGCGTCTGGTGGCCGAAGTGGACGCCGGCCTCCAGCAGCTCCCGCATCGTGACGACTGACACGCGATCAGCCCCTTTCTGTGGTTGACGGTATTTCGCCGACGGGCCGGGCGGAACCGAGCTCAGAGCTGCGGCACCGCCGCCCGGACTGGTCGCCGGGTAGTGGTTTCGAACGACGCCACAGTGTAGCCAGCTACGAGCGCGCGATCTCGAGCGCGGACTCGAGGTCGTGCGGGAGCTCCGAAGTCACCGTGATCTCGTCACGACTGATGGGATGGCGAAAGCTGAGACGGTGCGCGTGCAGGAACTGGCGCACGAGGCCGAGGTCGTTCGCGATCCCGTACTGTCTGTCGCCCGCCACCGGCAGCTCGATCGCGGCGAGGTGCACGCGGATCTGATGGGTCCGCCCCGTCTCCAGACGGACGTCGAGAAGCGCGTGCCCTTTCATCGTTTCCAGGAGCTCGAAATGCGTGACCGCGTCGCGAGGCTCGTGGGTGTCGAGCGAGCGTCTCGTCGGATCTCGGCGGTCACGGCCGATCGGCGCCTCGATGCGCCCCGTTCGCGACTTGGGATGCCCACGAACGAGCGCCAGGTACCGCCGCTCGACCTCGCGCTTCCGGATCGCCTCCTGGAGAGCGTCGTATGCGGGCTGCGAGCGCGCGACGACGAGAAGACCCGAGGTGTCTCGGTCGAGCCGATGGACGATTCCGGGACGCTCCGGATCGTCGCCCCCCGCTGCACCGAGAGTCAGAAGCTGACCGGCGAGGGTGCGGCGCCTCTCCCCCGCCCCCGAATGGACCGCCAGGCCCGCCGACTTGTCCACGACGAGAACGTGCTCGTCCTCGTAGCGAATCGGAACGGTCACGGGCTCCGGCGCGAGCTCCGCCTCCGCCTCGGGAAGCTCGACGTCGACGGTCGACCCGGCCTCGAGCCGGTGGCTCTTGGCGCGCAGGCGGCCGTCTACGCGGACGGCCTGGCCGCGAAGGAGCTTCTCCGAAAGCGCGCGCGAGCCGATCTCCACCCGACTCGCCAGAACCTTGTCGAGGCGGACTCCCGCTTCGTTCTCAGAGACGGTGAAACGGACCGTCACGATCGCTCACTCCGAGCGGACGGCGTGGACGATCGGCCAGCACCAGGGCGCCGAAGAGGACAGCGACGCCGACGACGATGAACGTGTCTGCGAGGTTGAACGCGGGCCACGCCTGGAGATCGAGAAAGTCGGTGACCCGTCCGAGCCTCACGCGATCGAGCAGGTTGGAGACGCTCCCGCCGAGGACGAGGCCGAGAGCGACCGGAAGGACCGGGTGCCGTCGGGCCGAGCGTGCGAAGAACCAGAGCATCCACGCGACCGCGAGACCGGTCACGCCGATCACTACCGTGGTGCGGCTGGAGAAGAACCCGAAGGCGATGCCCGAGTTCTCGACGTGCCGGATGGAGAAGGGGCCGAGGATGTCGACGCTCCGGCCGATGTCGAGGGTTCGCGCGATGACCTGCTTCGTCAGCTGATCCGCGAAGACTGCAGCTGCTGCAACCGCTACCAGGGCGAGCCACTGCGCCGGGCCTGCCGCGAGCGAGCGCTCGGCTGCGAGGATCGGCCGGACCGCGTTCGTCGCGGATCCGAGGCGTACGTCCGGCGGCGCAGCGGACGGCTCGTCGCGTGCGGGCTCGATCACTGGCCGCTCCCTGGCCAGTGATCGTGTGGAGGGGTGTGGGGAACCGGGAGGTTCTCCACGTTCTCCAGAAGAAGGGGGTCGCACGGGGGAAACATGGTTTCCCCCGTGAACGCGAGCCGCAGGCGAGCGTTGATCACGAGCGGCCCTGGGCTCTCTTGTCCTCGATGCACAGCTTCGCGTACGGGACCGCCTGCAGCCGCTCCTCGTCGATTGGCCGCCCGCAGATGACGCAGGTTCCGTACGTCCCGTCCTCGATTCGCTTCAAGGCGCCCTCGATCTTCACGAGCAGATGCTCGGCGTTCTCCTCGAGGCCCTCGTCGAGCTCGCGCATGAGCGTGTCCGAGGCCGTGTCCGCGATGTGGTCGTCCCTCCCGATCGAGAGATCGCCGGTCTCGTCGCTCAACGAGCCGGCATGGTTCACCGCCTCGATCGCGGCTCGCAGGCGGTCGCGCTCGGACTCGAGCTCGCTGCGGACCCGTGCCAGATCCAGCGTCATACGACCGTTCTCACTCCGGCCGCGGCCTCGAGAAGTTGGTCGGCCTGCGCCGGTTCCATGCCGTGCACGACGACGACCTTGTCCCGCGCTGCTCCTCCAGAGACGAGCTCGACGTGCGCGCGCGGAATGTGCAGCGTCTCCGCGAGGAGATCGAGGAGAGCGTGATTCGCCCGGCCGCGCTCGGGAGCTGCTGCAACACGAAGCTTCCAGGAGTCTCCGTGGCGTCCCACCACCGCGGAGCGCGACGCTCCAGGGCTCACGCGAAGGCTTAGGCGGGTCGTCGAGCGGTCCACGGCGACACAGGATATCCGGGCGTGTCGGCCCGACCTCACGGCTAGAGGCTCGATGTGCAATCGGAGCGGCCGCAGCCGCTCGCCGGCCCTGCTTTCAGGAATCGTTCGCGCGATCGGAATCTGCGCGAGCAGATTCCGACCTTGCGCACTACCTAGCCTGCGACTTTGCGGATCCCGGCGTCGGTGACCTCCTCGACCGGCGCCGCAGACTGCTCCTTCGAATCACCCTCCGCCGGCCACTCCTCGACGGCCTCGAGCGCGCTTCGCAGCTGTGCACGGATCTTGCGAGTCTCGTCCTCGAGGCGCTGCCTCGCGGCCGACGCGGCCCGCGCGATCCGCCTGCTCTCGGCGTGTGCCTCCTGCACGATCAGGTCGGACTCGCGACGAGCCTGCTCCTTCATGTCCTGAGCCGCGCGCTCCGCCGAGACGAGGGTCGAGCGCAGAAGGGCTTCGAGCTCACGGTGCTTCGAGGCCTCGGCCTCGAGCTCTTCGAGGGTGTCGGCGAGGTCGGCCCGTTCGCGCCACACGCCCTCGAAGCTGTCGGCGATCTCGGTCAGGAGCCGGTCGACGCCGCTCCGGCGATACCCGCGCAGCCAGGCCCGGCGGAGCTCCACGTGTCTGATCTCGACTGGGGTGAGCGCCATGCGGACTCCTTCCTAGAGCAGCACGCCGATCAGGCGGTTGACGACGACCATCGCGACGATGAGAACCACGATCGCGACCATCGGCGAGAGGTCGAGGGGTCCCAGCGTCGGAATGCGGCCTTGAAACAGGCGAAGGTATGGACGGCAGATTTCGTCCAGGAACTCTTGCACACCTTCGGCGGTCCTGGAATACGGAAGCTGGATCCACGAGGACAACAAAATGTGGACGATGATGAGCAGGACGTAGATGCCGACGAAGACCGAGACGAAGCTCTGGAGCGACGTCGCAGCGTCTGCAAGTACGGGGATCGAGGCCTCCACGCCCATCGGACGCGTGTTCGCCGCGCGAGGCACGGTTCCTACGCGGGGCGAGGAGTCCTACGCCTGGTTGTAGAACCCGCCGCGCTCGAGCGCGCGGGCGCGCTCCTCCGCCGAGAGCTCGACATTCCTGGGCGTGAGCAGGAACACCTTGTCGGCCACTCGCTGCATGCTGCCGTCGAGCGCGTAGGTGAGGCCGCTGGCGAAGTCGATCAGCCGTTTCGAGAGCTCGGTGTCCGCGTTCTGCAGGTTGAGGATCACCGGAATCGACGCCTTGAACCGGTCCGCGATCTGCTGTGCGTCGTTGAAGCTCCGAGGCACGACGAGATGCACCTTCGCCGGCGAGGGCGTGTCGACGCTGCGCAGGCGCGACTGCCGCCGGGACGGCGGTCCTTCCTCGGACGTCCAGTCGTCGGACTCCGGCGCGCTCGGGAGACGGCGAACGTTCTGCCGTTCCCGGCGACGATACGTCTCCTCGAGATGCTCGTTCGTGACGTATCCGTCCTCGTCCCACTCTTCCTCCTCCTCGGCGATGCCGAAGTAGACGAGGGTGCGGTTCCAGAGATCCGAGAAGCTCATAGGGCGTCGATATTAGCCCTGTTTCCGGGCCGAGACCTCGTCATGGAACAGCGTCTCGCCGATCCGGACGAGCGTCGCACCTTCCTCGACTGCGACGCGGTAGTCCTGTGACGTCCCCATGCTCAGCTCGACGAGCCCGTTCTCGGCCGCGAGCTCGCGCAGGCGGGCGAAGTACGGGCGCGAGGCCTCGGGGTCCGCGGCCGGCGGCGGCATGGTCATTAGGCCGCGAATCAGCGGGTACCGCTCGACGAAAGCAGGGACGTCGGCGGGCGACACGCCCGACTTCGATGCCTCCCCGGCCAGGTTCACCTCGAGCAGCGCCGGCAACTCGAGGCGGCGGGCGGCCGAGTCCGAGGCGAGCGAATGAACCAGCTCGCAGAGGCGATTGACGACCCTGACCTTGTTCGACTGCAAGTGCCCGATGAAGTGCCACCGGAAGGACTCGCCGAACCGCTCGTGCTTCCGTTCGAGGTCTTGCGCACGGTTCTCACCCACGACCTCGACACCGGCTTCGGCGAGCGCCGACATCTCGTCCACGGACACGTACTTCGTCGCGGCGACGATCGTCACCCTCTCCCCGACCTCAGCGCGAATCTCACGGTAGCGCTCCGCGATCGTCGCTCCCGACGCGATCGTCATTCGGACTCGATCAGCGCCCGCGCCGCCGCGAGCTCCGACTCCCGCCCGTCGAGCTCTCCGTTCAGCTTGCGTCTCCGGAGCTCCGCGAGAACCTCTCCGACCCGCGGCGACTCGGGCAGGCCGAGCGCGGCGAGATCCTCGCCTCCGATCTCGAGCCGGACGTCGCGTAGCCGCTCGAAGTAGTCGCGGAGCTCCTGCCGCTCCTCGCGCGCGAGCGCGAGCAGGGGCGCGTCCGGCGCATACGGGTCTGCCAGGGCGACCACCTGTGCTGCGTCGAGCTCCTCGGTATGCAACCGCTCGGCGATCAGCGGTGCGACCGTCACCGCCCGGGCGATTCGATCCGCGTCTCGACGCCTGACCTTCAGGCGCTCGAGGAGGCTGTAGACCTCGTCGGACGTCATCTCGTGTGCGAGCACGGCGAGCCCGATGCGCCAGGCCGGAACCTCGACGCGGAGCTCATCGCGAAGCCCGACGGCGCGCTCGAAGAGTGCCGCCGCCTCGGCGTCGCCTCGCATACGTGGATGAATGGCATGGTCGGCCCCGAGCTCCCCGAGCCGGATCATCCCTCGAGCGGCCGCCGGCTCCTCGAGCAGAGCGAGGAGCTCGTCGCGCAGGCGCGCCGACGAGAGATCGCCCACGAGACCCATCTCGATGCACCCGCGGGCGAGCCGGGCCGAGTGATCCTCGAGCCGGAAGCCGTGGCGGGCCTCGTACCGGATCGCTCGGAAGATCCGTGTCGGATCGTCGATGAACGACAGGTTGTGGAGCACCCTCAGCATGCGCTGGTCGAGATCGGCCCGCCCGCCGAAAGGATCGACGAGTCGGCCGAAGTCGGCCGGCAGGAGCGACGCCGCCATGGCATTGATGGTGAAGTCCCGGCGGAAGAGATCCTCGCGCAGGCCCGCGCGCTCGACGGTCGGGAGCGCACCGGGCGCGTCGTAGAACTCGGTGCGCGTGGTGACGACGTCCACCCGCTCCCCGTCGCCGAAGAGGACGACCGCCGTGCCGAACTTGTCGTGCGGGGTGACGCGGCCCCCGAGGGTCGCCGCCAGCACACGCGCGACTGAGATCGCGTCACCCTCGACCGCGATGTCGACGTCGAAGTTCTCCTCGCCGAGGAGGATGTCCCTGAGCGTCCCGCCGACGAGGAACACGCCCTCCGCTCGATCGCCGAGAGCCGCGACCGCGTCGAACACCGGCCGCAGCCGAGCGATGGGCTCGAGCTCGTCTGCGACCGACTCCTCGGGGGTCTCGGGACGCGGCTCGACGCCTTCCAGCTCGCGGAGGAGGCCTGACCGCGTGACCACGCCAACGAGCTCACCGTCGCGGAGCACCGCGACCCGGCCGTCGTCGGCCGACGCGACGAGGGACTGGAGCTCGGGAAGGCGCGCGTCCTCGGACGTCGTTAGCACGCGCCCGCTCATGATTCCGCGGACCGGGGCGTGAGCCAGTCCGTGGCCGATCGCCTTGTCCAGGTCCTCGCGACCAACCGCTCCGACCAGACGCCCGTCCTTCGCCACGAACACCCCACTCTGGCCGTGCCGCTGGCAGAGCATCATCGCCTCGCGCACCGTGTCGTCCGGAGAGACCGAGCGGACCGGAATCGCCATGACGTCGCGTGCCCGTCGAGGCTCGCGGCGTGCGCTCTCGATCCCCGCGAGGACCCGGTCGCGCGCCTCGGCGAGGTCGAGACGGGCGATGGCCGACGCAGCTTGCGCGTGACCTCCGCCTCCGAGCACGGCAGCAAGCTCTGCGGCGTCGAGAGCGTCGTCACGACTGCGAACGACCGCGAACACTCGCCCTTCCATCTCCACCAGGAGCACGAGTGCGCGGGCGTCCGTGAGGTCGACGATCTTGTGGGCGAGGTTCGAGACTCCCTCGACGTATGCGGGCCACCGGACAGCCGCCAGGAGCAGCTCCTGTCCGCCGGCGTCGACAGGCTCGAGCGCCTCCAGCAGGTGTTGGAGAAGATCTCGCTCCGGCGCCGCCAACGGGAGGTGCAGGTACGAGGCGACGAGATCCTGACGCGCGCCGTGGCGGAGACACCACACCAGCGCGTCGGCGTCGCGCTGAGTGGTCGTTGCGTACGTGAGAGAGCCCGTGTCTTCGTGGATCCCGAGCGCGAACGTCGTCGCCTCCAGCGCGGTCGGCATGAGCTCGCGCTCGGCGAGGATGCCGACGAGCGTCGTGGTCATGGCGCCGTCGCTGGAGAGGACGGCAGCCTCCGGGTGCACCCACTCCGGAAGCTCGTCGCCGTGATGGTCGAAGAGCGACTTCTCCACCGTTCGGTCGAGCGCGACCGCCTCGAGCTCGCCGAGACGCGACGCCTCCCTCGTCTCCACGACCACCAGGCGCCGTATGGCATCCGTCTCGAGCCGGCCGATCTCGACGATCGGCTCGAGCTCGTCTGCGTGGAGGCGGTAGAACTCGCGCACGTTGCGGTTGAGCGAGCCGATCGCCACGACGGCGCCCGGATAGAGCCGGCGCGCGGCGAGCATCGCCGCGAACGCGTCGAAATCGGTGTTGCCGTGGGTTGCTATGACGGTTTCGGCCCGCATGGGGGCATTCTGCCCCGCATTCGCACTGCGGACGTGGCGCCCCGGTGTCCTCGGGCGAGCCTGGTGACGATACGTCAGCAGGCGTTCGGGTCAGGCGTGCGCGATCGCCTCGATCTCGACCAGCGCACCGCTCGGTAGGCCACTGATCTCGACCGTCGAGCGCGCGGGAGGCGCAGCGCCGACGTGGCGGGCGTACACCTCGTTCATCCCGGCGAAATCGCCGAGATCGATCAGGAAGACGGTCGTCTTCACGAGCTTCTCGAGGCCACTGCCGGCCGCCTCCAGCACCGCCCCGAGGTTGCGCATGATCTGCTCGGTCTGCTCCTCAACGGTCGGCCCCGCCAGCTCGCCGCTCTCGAGCCGGATTCCGAGTTGGCCAGCCACGAAGACGAGATCGGCGATACGGATCGCCTGGTTGTAGGGAGCGCCTTGGAACGGCCCGGGCGCCCCGTCGGCGCGGATCACGTGCTTCTCAGCCATCGGTCCTCCTTCTCGCGAGCTCAGCCCTCGCAGGCCTGCGCGAGGGCGGCACCCAGTGCTTTGAAGATTGCCGACAGAACGTGCTGGGAGTCCTCGCCCTCGATGAGCCGGACGTGGATGGTCAACCCGGCTGCCTGGGCCAGTGCCTGCAGAAAGACCGCCGCGAGGTCCGTTTGCAGGCCGCCCGCACGAGTTGCGGTGAGATCCGCGTTCGACGCGACCAGTGGATTGCCCGAGGCTTCGAGGACGACCATCGCGAGTGCCTCGTCCGCCGGAACCACGCCGAGCCCGCGACCCGGCGCGCCGTTGCCCCCGAGGAGCGGCGCGAACGCCTCGCCGAGGGCGGTGCCGGCGGCTCCCACCTCGACCTCGGGCTCTCCGGGCGCGATCTCGAGGTGGAGCTCGAAGCCGCCGGTGTCGGCGAGCTCGGCCAACAAGTGGTCGAGGATCGCAACGCCGGTGGCGACGGTGCTCCTGGCGCCGTCGCCGACCGAGACCGACGCCACGCGCTGGCGGGCGTTCACAGGTCGGCCCGCTCGATCGCGGCGCCGATCTGGCGGAGTCGCTCGTCGATGCGTTCGTAGCCACGGTCGATCTGCCCGATGTTTCCGATCGAAGAGCGCCCCTCGGCGCAGAGCGCGGCGATCACCATCGCCATCCCGGCGCGGATGTCCGGGCTCTCGAGGCGTTGCGCGTACAGCTTCGCCGGTCCGGTCACGACCGCCCGGTGCGGGTCGCAGAGGATGATCCTGGCACCCATCGAGACGAGCTTGTCGACGAAGAAGAGCCTGCTCTCGAACATCTTCTCGAAGATGAGGACGGTCCCGTGCGACTGGGTCGCACACGTGAGCGCGATCGAGGTGAGGTCCGCGGGGAAGGCCGGCCAGACGCCGCTCTCGATCTTCGGGATCTGGCCGCCGAGATCGTCGACGACCCGGAGGTCCTGTCCCGGCGCGACGTGGACGGAGCGTCCGTCCACGTCCATCCGGATCCCGAGCTTGCGGAACGCCGGGACGATCCCGATGAGGTCGTCCGGCTCGACGTCCTCGATCGTGACGTCGCCGCCTGTGAGCGCAGCCAGGGCGGCGAAGCTCGCGACCTCCACGTGCTCCGGCCCGATCCGGTACTCGCCCCCGGTGAGGTTGTCGACACCCTCGATGTGGAGGACGTTCGAGCCGATCCCGCCGATTCGCGCGCCCAGCGAGACGAGGAAGCGGCAGAGATCCTGGATGTGCGGCTCGCACGCGGCGTGGCCGACGATCGTCTCGCCCTCGGCGAGGACCGCGGCCATGATCGCGTTCTCCGTCCCCATGACCGACGCCTCGTCCAGGTACATGCGCTTCCCCCGCAGTCCGTTCGTGCGCATCTCGTAGGCGCCGTTCAGCTCGACCTCGACACCGAGCTCCTGGAACGCGTGGATGTGGGTATCCAGACGCCTCCGGCCGATGACGTCGCCGCCCGGTGGAGGCACGGTGACACGTCCGAAGCGGGCGAGAAGCGGGCCCGCAAGCAGGAAGGAAGCCCGGATGTCCTGCGCGAGCTCGCGGTCGAGATCCGTCTTGGCGACTCCGCTCGGGTCCACCCGGACTTCGTTCCGGCTCGTCCAGTCGACGTCCGCGCCCAGGTCCGCCATGAGCTCGACCATCGTCTCGACGTCGCGTATGCGCGGCATGTTCGAGAGGCGCACCTCGCCCGAAGCGAGCATGCTCGCGGCGAGGATCGGGAGAGCCCCGTTCTTGTTGCCCGCTGCGCGCACGGTGCCCGTGAGGGGGCGGCCTCCGTCGATCACGAAGGACTCCATGAGGCGGCTATGGTACTGCCGGCTCCTGACCCTCCCCGCCGCGAGAGGGGTTCGCGCTCAGAGGTACTCGATCTCGAGTCTGGGCACCGAGTCTCCGAGCTCGAGCCCGAGCACCTGAGCGTAGAACGAGAGCTCCGCCTCGTATGCGCGGACGATCGACTCCGATTTGCGGAATCCGTGGCCCTCGCCTTCGAAGAGGAGGTAGGCGTGTGGAATCCCGTTCGCTTCGAGGGCGGCCACGATCAGCTTGGCCTGGGAGAGCGGGACGACCTTGTCGTCCGCTCCCTGGAGCACGAGCATCGGGGTCTTGATCCGGTCGGCGAAGTGGACCGGGCTCCGCTCTCGATAGAGCTCGGCCGCCTCCGGGTACGGACCGACGAGCGTGTACTCGTACTTCGACTCGAACTTGTGCGTGTCGCCGGTCGCAAATGGCTCGAGGTCGGCGAGCCCGAAGTACGACGCGCCGGCCGCGAATTCACGCGTGAACGTGAGCGCGCAGATGGTCGTGTAGCCGCCGGCGCTCCCTCCGCGGATCAGGATCCTCCCCGGATCGGCCTCGCCCTGCTCGACGAGATAGCGGGCGGCATTCACGGAGTCCTGCAAGTCGACGACACCCCACTGCCCGTTCAGCCGCTCGCGGAACTCGCGGCCGTAGCCGGACGAGCCTCCGTAGTTCACATCCACGAGCGCGAACCCGCGGCTCGTCCAGTACTGCGTCCCGAGCGAGAAGAGCGGCGTAGAGCACGCGGTGGGTCCGCCGTGGATGTCCACGATCAGCGGCGGCAGCTCGTCCTCGGCGCCCGTGTAGCCCGGGTTGGTGGGCGGGTAGAAGAGCGCATGGGCGGTCAGCCCGCCCTCGGTCGGAAACTCGATCGCCCGCGGCAGCGAGAAGTACGCGGTGTCGACGGGCACCTGTGCGCTCGAGCGGATGACCCGGTACGAGCCCGACTCGACGTCGAGGCGAACGACCTGCGACGGAATGGTCGACGAGCCGCCGACGAAGAGCGCCGTCGACCCCTCGACCGAGACGTGGATCGAGGACACGGAGTCGTACGGGAGGTCGAGATCGCGCAGATCGCCCGTCTCCGGATCGAGGACCGCGAAGGACGTCCGGCCACCACTGTCGTACGCGCACAAGATGCGGCCGTTCTCGAGGAAACCGAACGAGGACATGCCGAAGACCCAGGCGGGATACCCGAACTCGGCCTCCGCCGCGTGCAGGGCCGTGCGTTCTCGGTCTCGCACCCGGTCGAGGTTCCACCAGCCGCTGCGATCGCTCGCGAAGACGAGATCGCCCGCCGTGCTCCACTCGGGCTGCCAGATCGACTCCTCCCCGTCCCGGCCTGCGACGCGCTCGGGCTCGCCCAGGGTGCCGTCGGCGGCCAGCTCGGCGACGAAGAGCTCGCATCCGTCCCAGGGCATCCACGGGAGATCCCAGGCGAGGAAGCAGAGCTTCGTGCCGCCGGGCGAGATGCGCGGCGAGGCGTAGAAGTCCCGACCGCCGGCGATGATGCGCGGCTCGCTCGAGCCGTCGGCGCGGATCGCGACGAGCTCGTTGACGACGTCCCCGGGCCGGTCGCCCTCGTGGCGCTCGCGAACGCCGATCCAGAGGGAGCCGTCCGCCGTCACGCGACCGTCCGCGTAGCGGTGGCGCTTGCCCTCGACTTCGGTCGTGATCGGGACCGGCGTCTCTCCCGGATCCTGGCGGTGGAGGCGCTGATCGTCGAAGTTGGAGAAGAACACTGTGCCGCCGTGGACGCAGAACGCTCCGCCCCCGTACTCGTGGACCATCGTGCGAAGGTTGAACCCCGGGGGGGTGACGTCGACGGGCTCCGCGCCCGGAGACGCCTTCATGAGGACGACGCGTCCGCCCTCGTAGGGCCGTCCCTCGAGGAACCAGGCTGCGCCCTCGGCGAGCCATGCGCCGGAGAGCGACGTCCCGCCACGGGCCACGAGGTCCGCAGTGATCGGAGACGTCCACGTGCCGTACGGCGCGACGGCCTTCTCGCTGAGCTGGGTTTCCAACGGCGGCGGCTATCGTACTCGGCCGTGCCGACCAGAGACCAGGCGTGGGACACGCTCACCCGCTACACGAAGAGCGAGTCGCTGCTGCGGCACGCACTCGCGGTCGAGGCGTCCGTTCGCTTCTACGCGCGGCTGTACGGCGAGGACGAGGAGTTCTGGGGTTGCGTCGCGCTCCTACACGACTTCGACTACGAGATCCACCCCACGCTCGACCAGCATCCCCAGGACGGCGCCCCGATCCTGCGCGAGGAGGGGTATCCCGAGGAGCTGATCGAGGCGGCCCTCTCCCACGCCGAGCACCTGAACATGCCGCGCGACACGCAGCTCAAGAAGGTGCTCTTCGCCTGCGACGAGCTCTCCGGGTTCGTCCACGCGTGCGGGCTCGTCCGGCCGACCGGGCTCGAGGGCCTGGAGCCGAAGTCGGTCAAGAAGAAGCTGAAGCAGCCGTCGTTCGCGGCCGGTGTCCACCGGGACGAGGTCTACGAGGGCGCCGAGCTCCTGGGACTCGAGCTCGACGAGCACATCGCGAACGTGATCGCGGCGATGCAGCCGATCGCAGGCGAGCTCGGGCTGCGCACGGCCGCCGACGCCGCGTAGTCCACCGGTTGCCTCCTCGTCGGGGCTGTGTTATGTCCAGTGCGGGAAGGGACGTCGGCACAGGAGCGCGATGGCCTCAGGACAGTCGCGCGCGAAAGCGATGGGACTCGCGCCGCTCACCAAGGACGAGCTGGCAGAGCTCAAGCCCTACGGCTTCCAGCAGAGCACACCGCTCTGGTACTACGCGCTCAAGGAAGCGCAGCTCTACGGCAACGGGGGTCAGCACCTCGGGCCCGTCGCCGGCCGGATCGTTGCCGAGGTTCTGATCGGCCTGCTCCAATCCGATCCGAACGGCTTCCTCGCCAACAGTCCGAGCTGGCAGCCGACGCTCCAGAATCCGGGCTCGGGCTTTCGGATGACCGACTTCCTCACCTACGCCGGCGTCGATCCGGCAACCCGGCACAGCCAACAGCCGAGCTTCGCCTGATCGGGCCGACGCTAGGCGGGCTAGGTCTTGGCAGGAAGCGACCGAGCGTAGCTCGAGCCAAGCTCGACCCATCTCGCGAGCTCACCCTGAGAGCGGACATCTTCCGTGTCCACCCGGAGCCACCCCGGCATCGGCCGGTCCCGCATCACGGCGACGCGGGCTTGCGTCGTCGCGACGAGCTCGTCCGACTGCGCCGGATCGACCCGCACCAGGACTCCCCCCTGGCCGCTCGCGGCAATCGCCATGTTGCCGCCGACGAGGAAGGCGAGCCCGCCGAACATCTTCTTCTCGGTTAGGTCGCGCTCGCCTGCGAGCTGCTCGCGGATCCGACTCGCGAGGTCCTCGTCGTAGGCCACGGCGTTCGATCGTACCGCTACGACTGCTCCCGGCCGTAACGGTCGAGGAACGCGAGGACCCGACTCCATGCATCCTCCGACTGCGAGGCGAACTCCGCCTGCTTCCGGTCGAAGAAGCTGTGGGGCGCGCCCGGATAGGTGACGACCTCGTGCTCGACTCCGGCCGCTTCGAGCGCGGCGTCGAAGGCAGCGTTGTCCTCGGCTGAGATGTTCTGGTCGGCGCCCGCCTGCAGGGCGAGGATCGGACTCGTGATCTCCGAAGCCCTCTGAGTCGGGCCGGGTGAGCCGTCGCGACCCAGACCCGGACGTCCGTAGAAGCCGATCGCGCCTGCGAGCCCGTGCGCGCTCGCGGCCGCAAGCCAGGAGTTCCGTCCCCCGAAGCAGAAGCCGAGCGTGAAGATGCGGCTGCACGAGCCGCCGTCGGGAGAGCGGAGATACGAGGCGGCAGCGCCGATGTCCTGCTGGACGCCTTCAGGCGTGGTCTCCATCACGTGCGGCATGTACTCGAACTCGTCGCCGCGCTTGCCCACGCCGGCCGTGCGGCCGAAGTAGTCGAATGCCACAGCCGCGAAGCCGCGCTCGGCAAGTCGAAGCGCGAGCTCCTCGTAGAAGAGGTAGAGACCCCGGACGTCCGGCACTACGACGACGCCGACGTCGCCCGCCTCGTCCGGAGAGGCCGCGAACGCGGCGAAGCGGTTTCCGTCGGCGGCCTCGAGCACGAGGTCGCTGTGGGAGACGGCGGCTCCCGAGATCGGCGGAATCGGCGGCGCCGAGTCGAGGTCGAAGCACACGGCCCCGACCTTAACTACAGACCGTCTACGAGGCGATCGAGATCCTGGTCGCTCGTCCACCAGCCGACGGACGCGCGCGCCAGGTCCGTTCCGGGCAGATCACGCACGACGACCTCTGCCGCCGCGAGCCGGGCGACCACGTCCGCAGGAGCCTCGTCCCGCACGCGACCCCGTCGCGAGCCAGCAGTGCTCGAAGCGCCGCGCTCCCGGCCAGGGGGCGAACGAGCCATCCGGATCGTGCTCCCGCCGCGAGAAGTAGCTCGGTCGCGCGACGCGCAGGCGTTCGGGGTCGGCGACGACCAGCGCACCCGTGGAATCGGGACCGGCAAGCCACTTCTGCCCCGAAATCGTCAGGAAGTCGAGCCCCTCCGCGCTCACCGGGACGGCCCCGACCGACTGGGCGCCGTCGACGAGGATCGGAAGGCCCGTTCTCTCCCGTAGCTCACGGACCGGGAGCAGCTGACCGGTCGTCCACAAGACCTGGGAGACCGCGACGAGCCGCGTGCGAGCGGTCACCGCCTCCCCGATTCGCTCGGCGTCGGGTGGGACCACGACGACCCTGGCACCGGAGGCGTGAGCCGGGCCGATCAGCCCGAAGTGCTCGTCGGTCGTCGTCACCACTTCGTCATCCGGGCCGAGGTCGAGTGCCGCGAGGACGATGTTGCAGCCGTCCGTCGTCGATCCGGTCAGGGCGACCTGCTCGGGCTCCGCGGACACGAGCGCACCGAGCCGCCGCCGCAGCTCCGCCCGGAGCTCGAGCATTCGCTCGATGTACCGCGTCCCGGACCTCCCGTCGAGGACGTCTCGGTCGACCTCGGCGCGCATGGCCTCGCCGGTCGTTCGCGCGAGCGGCCCCATCGAGCCTGCGTTCAGGTACGCCGTCCGGTCGAGAACCGGAAACTGTGCGCGTGCCTCCTCGAACTCCTGCTCCGAAGGCATCGCCGGATTCTCACCCATCTAGGCTTCGGTCAGTGCTCGGACGCCGCCGCTTCGACGACCTCCTGCGCCGGCAGCTCGATCTGTTCGAGGCGGATGAGGAGCCGCTGCTGCGAGAGGCGGAGGAAGCTGACGCGGCCTGGACGCATGCCTCGCGTGAGGAAGCCGAAGAGCTCTACGGCGACTACCAGCTCGTCGTCGACGCAATCGCCGAGCGTCTGCTCGACGTGCGCGAGACGTACGCGTCGTCCCTCGACGAGCGAACCGCGGACGGATACCGGTCGGCCTTCAACCGCGCGGCCCTCAAGCGGTTCCGTCCGTACAGCGCACTCCTCGTGGAGGACGCATGACGGCCCGCATCGAGGACTACGGGCTGATCGGCGACCTCCAGACCGCCGCGCTCGTCAGTCGTGCGGGCAGCATCGACTGGCTCTGCCTTCCGCGCTTCGACTCGGCCGCGGTGTTCGCCTCCCTCCTCGGGGACGCCGAGAACGGGCACTGGACGATCCAGCCCGCCGGAGAGTTCCGTTCGCCCCGGCGTCGTTACTCGGACGACACGCTCGTCCTCGAGACGACCCTCGAGACCTCGGAAGGGTCCGTGCGGCTCATCGACTTCATGCCCCCGCGCGAGACGAAGCCGGACGTCGTCCGCATCGTCGAGGGAGTCCGCGGCCGCGTGGAGATGCGGATGGAGCTGGCACTCCGTTTCGACTACGGCTCCGCGGTTCCGTGGGTGCGCAACCTCGACGGGGCGCTCGTAGGGATTGCGGGCCCCGACGCCGTCACTCTGCGGACACCGGTCGAGCTCGAGGGACGGGACTTCCGCACCTACTCCTCGTTCACCGTTTCCGAGGGCGACCGCATTCCCTTCGTCCTCACCTGGTTTCCCTCCCACGAGTCGCCGCCCGAGTCGGTCGATCCGGAGGCTGCCCTCAAGGACACTGTCACGTACTGGGAGGGGTGGGCCTCGCGCTGCAGCCACGGCGGGAGGTGGCACGACGACATCCATCGCTCCGTCCTCACGCTCAAGGCGCTCACCTACGCCCCGACGGGCGGTCTCGTCGCCGCCCCGACCACGTCGCTCCCAGAGGCCATCGGCGGAGTCCGCAACTGGGACTATCGCTACTGCTGGCTCCGCGACGCGACCTTGACGCTGCTCGCGCTCATCCGTTCCGGCTACGTGGAGGAAGCCGGCGCGTGGCGGGACTGGCTTCTGCGCGCCGCGGCCGGCAAGCCCGAGGACCTGCAGATCATGTACGGCGTCGCGGGGGAGCGCCGCTTGACCGAGATCGAGCTGCCGTGGCTGGCCGGGTATGACGGCTCCTCCCCGGTGCGAATCGGGAACGACGCCTCGCGACAGCTCCAGCTCGACGTCTACGGAGAGGTCCTCGACGCCCTCTATCAGGCGCGACGGCGCGGCCTCGAGGCGTCGGCCGCGGCGTGGGCGCTCAGCCGCAAGCTGCTCGACTGGCTCGAGTCGGGTTGGCGCCACCCCGACGAGGGCCTGTGGGAGGTGCGCGGCCCCAGACGACAGTTCACCCACTCGAAGGTGATGGCCTGGGTCGCGTTCGACCGGGCGGTGAAGCTCATCCGCCACTTCGATCGGGAGGGCCCGATCGACCGCTACCGGGCCCTGCGGAGAGAGATCCGCAGGGACATCCTGGAGCACGGGTACAACGCCGACCGGGGCGCGTTCGTCCAGTTCTACGGCTCAGACCGGCTCGACGCGAGCCTGCTGCTCATTCCCCTCGTCGGCTTCCTGCCCGCGGACGATCAACGAGTCGTCGACACCGTCGACGCGATCCAGCGAGAGCTGCTGCGGGACGGCTTCGTCGAGCGCTACCGCGCCGACGAGGAGAACATGGGAGTCGACGGGCTGCCGCCCGGAGAAGGCGTCTTCCTTCCGTGCTCCTTCTGGCTCGCCGCCGTGCTCGCCCAGCAGGGACGCCACGACGAGGCTCTCGAGCTCTTCGAGCGCCTGCTCGCCCTCCGCAACGACCTCGGCCTCATCTCCGAGGAGTACGACCCCGAGCGGAAACGACTCGTCGGCAACTTCCCGCAGGCATTCACGCACCTCGCTCTCGTCGAGACCGCGTACACGCTCGCGCGTCGGGGTCGAGAACTCGTTTCAGAATGATCACCCGTCGAGAGGCGGATGCTGGAGGGCGCGAGGCAAGGACGCAGGGAGCGCCCATATCAAGAGTGATATGGGCGCGACCGAGGGCGAAGCCTCGCGACCTGCAGCGCCGCATATCGACATGGCCGCTCGTTTTGAAGTGAGATCTCAGGGCGCGACGGCGTAGAGCCGCCATTCCCCGGGGACGCCCTTCAGCTCGGCGACTCCTCGTTCCTCGAACTCGAGGCCGGAGCCTGCGACCAGGTCCTTCACCGTCCCGGACACGAGTACTTCGCCTGCACCCGCTCGGGCCGCGACGCGCGCGCCGATGTTCACGGCGATGCCTGCGACCTTGCCGTCCGCGACCTCGACCTCGCCGGTATGCAATCCGGCCCGGACGTCGAGCCCGAGCGGCCGCACCGCGTCGACGATCGCTCGCGCACACCGGATTCCGCGAGCGGGGCCGTCGAACGTCGCGAAGAAGCCGTCTCCGGCGGTGTCCACCTCGTTGCCGTCGAAGCGACCCAACTCTCGGCGGACGGCCGCGTGATGGTGCTCGAGCAGGTCACGCCACTTCCGGTCGCCGAGCTCGGTGGCGTGCGCCGTGGAGCCGACGAGGTCGGTGAAGAGGACGGTCGCGAGCATGCGGTCCGGCGTCGCTGCCTCCCGCTGGCCGGTGAGGAGCTCGCGGATCTCCGCGATCGCCGTGTCGGGGTCGAACCAGGGAACGTGGTCTCCGCCCGCGAGCTCGACGTAGCGGGCGCCGGGAATGGTGCGGGCCAGGAAGCGCGCGTTCTCGACGTGGCACACCTGGTCGTCGACGGCGTGGATGACCAGCGTCGGGACGTTGATCGCCGGCACGACGTGGCGCACGTCGATGTCGAACGCCATGCGCATGAACGCCTCTGCTCCGCTGGGCGTGTTGGAGTGCAACTGCACGCGTCCAAGCCAGGCGCGCCCCCACTCGACGTCGCCGAGGCTCGGAGCGAGATAGCGGAAGCCGAGGCCCTTTCCCCAGCGCTCGGGAAGCGTCGGGATGACCGACTCGAACTCCTCGTCCGTGCCTTCCCCCCAGGGCCACTCCTCGTCGGTTCTCTCACGAACCTCGGCGCCCTGGAGGATCAGGGCGATCGTTCGCTCGGGGTGCGCGGCGGCGAACAGCATCGAGAGCGGGCCGCCCTCCGACTCGCCCATGATCGCCGCGCGCTCGCTTCCGACGGCGTCCAGGACAGCCCGGATGTCGTCCATTCGCTCTTCGAGCGTCGCGGCTCCCGGGACGCGCTCGGACATGCCCATCCCGCGCTTGTCGAAGAGGATGAGCCGACTGAACTCCGACAGCCGCTCGCAGTAACGACGGAAGGCCGAGAGCTCCCAGTCGACCTCGAGATGCGTGCTCGCGCCCTGCGCGTAGACAAGGTCGACGGGGCCGTCTCCGACCACCCGGTAGGCGACGTCGACGCCGCTGCTGCGCGCGAACTGAACGTCCGTCACGGGAGGAAGGGTGTCGGCGCTCGCCCGTTGCGTCAACCTCGGCGACCGAACGAGTGTGGGCGCGGAAGCGACTCCCAGACGGTGGCGCTCTCGGCGACCGAGCGTGCGAGCGGCCCGAGCGACTCGATCCGGGACACGAGGACGTTGCGGTTCTCGCCGACGCGCTCGAAGCGGCCGTGGGCGAGCACGAGCGGCTCCGCTCTCACCGTCGCTCGGTGGAGGTCGTAGACGGCAGGCGGCACGATCAGGTTCACCTGCCCGTGCTCGTCCTCCAGAAGCATGAAGACGATCCCGTGCGCGGTCGACGGTCGCTGGCGCGCGACCGTCATCCCCGCGATCGCCACCAGCAGTCCGTGCGGCTGCTCCCGCAGCTCGGCGCTCGAGAGCGTTCCCGGCGGAAGGTGGGGACGCAGGAGCGTGAGCGGATGCGTGGCAACCGAGAGCCCGGTGTGGCGGTAGTCCGCGAGCATGCGCTCCCAGCGCGTGAGGTCGCGGAGCATGGGTGTCTCCGCGGTCGGCTCGAGCGACAGCGGCAGCTGCTTCGCTTCTCCTCCCGTCCCCGGCACCGACTGCTCGCGGAACACGAGCCCGAGCTCCCAGAGGACCTCGCGCCGCGGACGGCCGAAGCTGTCGCACGCACCACCCTTGACGAGCGCCTCCAGACCGTCGCGTGAGAGCGCGGTGCGGCGGGCCAGGTCGGCCACGTCGTAGAAGGGACCGTTCGCCTCGCGCTCGGCGACGAGCGCCTCCGCGTCGTCCGTTCCCACCGAAGCGATGTAGTCGATGCCGATTCGAACTGCCGGCGCGGAGGACACAGAAGTCGCCCCCGAGCCTTGTGACGTGTCGTCACGAGGCTCGGCCCTGCACTTGGCCGCGCTCAGGTTGACGTCGGCCGGGAGCACCTCCACCCCGCGGCGCTGCGCGTCACGCACGAGCGTCGCAGGCGGGTAGAAGCCCATCGGCTGAGCGTTCAGAAGCGCGCACAGGAACTCCGCCGGGTAGCGGCGGCGCATCCACTGCGACTGGTACGCGAGCAGGCCGAACGCCGCTGCGTGCGACTTCGGAAACCCGAAGCCGGAGAAGCCGACGAGCTTGTCGAAGACGCCGTTCGCGGTCACTTCGTCCACGCCCTTCGCGGCTGCGCCGCTGATGAATCGCTCGCGAAACGCCTCCAGCGCGTCGTGGCTCCGCTTGCGGCTCATCGCCCGGCGCAGGCCTTCCGCTTCCCCGACCGTGAATCCGGCAAGCGTCATCGCGACCTCGAGCACCTGGTCCTGGAAGACGACGACGCCGTACGTCGAGCGCAACGGCTCGCGCAGGAGATCGTGGTCGACCGGCCAGACATAGGAGGGGTCGACGCGCAGCTTCTCCCTCGCGTCGATGTAGGGATGGACGGCCTTTCCCTGGATCGGGCCGGGCCGGACGAGCGCGACCTGGATCGTGAGGTCGTCGAGGTTCGCCGGCTTCGTTCGCAGGAGGCTCTGCATCTGCGCTCGGCTCTCGATCTGGAAGGCGCCGACCGTGTCCGCGTGCTGGATCTCGGCGAAGACCTCGGGATCATCGAAAGGAATGCGCGAGAGGTCGATGATCTCGCTCTGCGTGCGGGCGATCTGTTCGACACAGTCCTCGACCGCGGAGAGCATCCCGAGCCCGAGGAGGTCGATCTTGAGGAACCCGGCGTCGCTACAGGAGTCCTTGTCCCACTGACAGAGCTGACGACCGGCCATCGCAGCGGGCTGCACCGGAACGATCTCGACGAGGGGGCGGGTCGAGACGATCATCCCACCGGGGTGCTGCGAGACGTGTCGCGGGAGCCCTGCGATCTCGCCCGTCAGCCAGGCGAATGCCCGCCAGCGCCGGGAGAGGAGCTTCCGCTGCCCGTCCGGGAGACGTTCCAGCTCTTCCGCCACGCGTCTTGCGTTCCATCCGTCCGACATCCGCGCGAGCCGCTCGAGCTCGGCGTGCGGAAGACCGAGTGCCTTCCCAACGTCACGGATCGCGCCTCGAGAGCGGTAGGTGGCGAAGGTCGCGACGAGCGCCGCGTGCTCGCGCCCGTAGCGCTCGGTGACGGCGACGATCAGCTTCTCTCGGATCTCGCGCGGGAAGTCGAGGTCGATGTCCGGCACCCCCGCGAGCTCGCGGTTCAGGAAGCGGCCGAGCGAGAGGTGGTTCGCCACCGGGTCGACATGCGAGAGCCCGGTGAGGTAGCAGACGATCGAGCCGACGGAGCTCCCACGCCCACGTCCTGGTGGCAGGAACCTCCGCGGAGAGTCGATCCCGCGCACCTCGAGCGCGGCTTCCCGCGCCAGCTCGAGCACCTCCCGGTGAAGGAGGAAGAAGCCGGCGAGCCCAAGCTCGCCGATGAGCCGGAGCTCGTCCTCGAGTCGCCTGCGGGCCTCACGACGGAGCCGCTTCGAGCCTGCTTGCGTTGCGTTACTCGAGCCGTAGCGCTCCTCCAGAGCGGACTGGCAGATCTGCGCCAGCTGCCGGATCGCGGGCTCGTCCCCGTCCGAGAAATCGGGATAGCTGTAGCCGAGCTCCTCCGTCAGGTCGAATTCGAGCCGCGCGGCGAGCTCGCCGCTGCGCCCGGCAGCGGCCCGGTCGAAGGAGAAGCGCTCGAGCATCTCCTCCGGCGAGCGCAGGACGCTCTCCCGGTTCCCCCGCCGCTCGGACTCGCACCCCTCGAGCGAGGTACGCGAGTGGATCGCGACGAGGACGTCCTGGAGCAGCGTGCGGCGTGGATGGTGGGCATGGACGTCTCCCGTCGCGACGGTCTCGACCCCGAGATACTCGGCGAGGTCGCGGAGCAGCGCGTTCCGGTGGGCGTCGCCGCGTTCGTAGGGTCGCTGCAGCTCGACGAAGAAGCGGTCGCGGCCGAATGCCTGCGCGAGACGCGCCGCTGCGTTCGCGTCACGTACCGCGAGCCCGCGCCGGGAGCAACCGGACAGGCAGACGAGCCCTTCGTTCAGCTCGGCGACCGTCTCGAGCGAGACGGCGGGCGGGAGCGGTTCCCTCGTTCCCGCTCCGGCGCCGGCAAAGCCGGCACCTCCGCTCTTCGGTGGCTCCGTCGAGCCTACACCACTCTTGCCCGGTCGCCGCGTCCCCGCGTGCGCCGCTGTGAGCAGGCGGCAGAGATTCCCGTACCCGCGTCGCGTCTCGACGAGCAGTGTGATGTGCGCACCGCTTTCGAGCGTGACCTCGGCGCCCGTGATCGGGCGGATCCCGAACACCTTCGCGGCATGCGCGAACTCGAGCGAGCCGTAGACCCCGTCGTGGTCCGTGAGCGCGAGCGCGTCGTACCCGAGCTCGGCAGCCCGCGCCGCGAGCTCCTCCGGCTGGGACGCCCCGTCGAGGAACGAGTACGCCGAATGACAGTGCAGCTCGACATAGGCAGCCACGGCTAGCCTGCTAACCGATGGAGGTGGGAAGCGGCGGCGGCGGCGTAGGCTCGACGGAGCCGCACCGGCGTGGGCTCGACGGAGCCGGTAGAGAAGCGCAGGAGCCGACTTCGCCGGCGCCGAAGCGGAAAACGAGCGGAGGTGCCGGCTTTGCCGGCGCCGAAGCGGGAACAGGCGAAAACATCACCATCCGCCCCGGGCGGCGCGTGACCCTGCTCACAGACACAGCGGAGCTGGCGGTCACCGAGTCCGTCTACGGGCCCGGGGAGAAGGGCCCGGACCCCCACGTCCACCACGAGCACACGGACGCCTTCATCGTCGTCGAGGGAACGCTCACGTTCGCTTTTCGCGACGGATCGCTCGAGGCGCCGAGCGGAACCTTCATCTCCGTCCCCCCCGACATCGTCCACTCCTTTCGCAACGAGAGCGCGGAGACCATCCGTTTCTTCAACATCCACTCCCCGTCGTGCGGCTTCGGCGACTACCTCCGTGGCCGGAACCCTGGCTTCGACCAGCACGAGCCGCCGGTCGACGGCGGTGGCGACCCCGCATCCGTGGTCGTGGTTCGCCTCCCTCGCTAGGTTTGCCGAATGAGCGATCCGATCGCCCTGGGCCCGGGCGAGGGCGTCCGACCGGACTAGAGTGTGAGCGTGAAGCAGGTCTGGCAGGGCCGGATGCTGCAGGCGGCCGCGAAGTATGGTGAGGTCGCTCCCGCGGCGACGACGTGTTGCAACGCCTGCCGTACCTGTGCCACGACGAACATCGCAACGTTCGCGCTGGGAGCAGTCGTCGCGGCCGGAAGCGGCCTCGCACGCATTCTCAAACGAGTCGCGACGACTTAGGCGTTTCCCCGCTCCGGTGCCGGTAAAGCCGACACCTCCGCTATTGGGCGGCTCCGTCGAGCCTACGCCGCTCCCCGCTCCGGTGCCGGTAAAGCCGAACGCCTTCTGGCTGAACCACACGCCGGCCTCCCGGTCGCGGTAGACGCAGACGTTCTGGCCGCTCTCGAGGATGACCTCGAAGTAGCGCCGGTCGACCGGCTCGTCGGTCCACCAGCGATCGACCACACGCCATTCCTCACGGACGAGCGCGACGAGTTGACGGTTCACCACCCGCGGGGCGCCGCCGAACTCCGTCTCGACGAGCGCAGCCCGCGGAGCGTTCAGCCGCCCTACCGTGGGGGAACCCATGGTTCCCCCACGAGCCCCTTCCTCTGCCGCACCGCACCGTTGAACCGCACCTGGCCTCTCGGCCGGCAAGGCCGGCCTACGGCCACGAGAGTTCCACGCACGGCAGTTGCGACGAAGACTCGAGACCTCGTCGTCACGGGCACTAGTCGTCCCGCGGAACGACCAGCGCCCTTGTCTCCGGTATCCGAGACCAAGGCGCAACTTCTACGACGGTGCAAACCGATCCCGAGCCCGTGCTCGCTCGCACCTGCTTGAGGCCCTCCCGCAGACGAACGTTCGCCTCCTCCCCCGCCGGCTCGACGAGCGCAAGCTGGAGCCCGGTGTGCTCGGCGAGCTGGACGGCCTCGAGACGAAGCTCGAGCACCGGCGCCGGGAGCTCCTGCAGCTTCGGCCCGAGCGCGACCCGCAGCCTTCCCAGCTCGGCTGTTGCGTCGCGGAGGGTCACGGCACGTCTCCAGGAGCCGCCGTCGACGAGCCGGGCGGACAGTGCCAGCTTCCGGAACGGCCGCCCGGCTCGTTCGGGACGCGCGATCAGGCGCTCGAGGAGCGATCCGAGCGCCCGGCGCAGCGTGAGCTCGTTTCCGACTGCTTCCGGAAAGACGAGAGTCTCCGCCAACTCGGACACGGGTCTCCGTCCCCGCAGGCGAGCCTTCCTGCCCCCGTGCGCGAGCCGCCACGCCTTCCGCCCGTCGGCGCCGAGCCTTTCGGCGACCGCATGCCCAGGCAGCTCGGCGAGCTCTCCGAGCCGACGCAGGCCGAGCCCTTCGAGCTCGGCATAGCGGTCGGGAGTCAGCGGCAGGAGCGAGAGGGGCAACGGCTGGAGGAATGCCTGCTCCTCCTGCTCCTGGACGATCACGATCTGACCCGGTCGGGCGACGCTCGCGGCGGCGAGCGCGGTGAATCGCCGTGTCGCCGCCCCGATGCGAGGGTCCCAACCCGAGCCGACCGCGGAGAGAGCGCGCTCGAGCGCCGGCCGGACGCCCCCGTAGAGCCGCTCGACCCCCTTCGTCTCGAAGACGACGACTCCGTGCTCGACGGGGTCGACGGCGAAGCCCGCATCCTCGAGTCGGCGCAAGGCCTCCTCCCACTCCCGCTCGACCGCTGCCGGATCCCGCTCGACGAGAACGAGCCTGGGACACGTCGCGAGCGCCTCCCCCAGGCGCATCCCCGGTTTGACCCCTTCGGCCTGTGCAACCGCCGTCACCGGGCCGAGAAGCTGCTCTTCCCCGGGCTCGGGCGCGAGCGCGGCCGGCTCGGTTGCCAGGCGCGGCCGCATGCGCAGCGCTGCTCTGAGCTCGAAGCCGGGAACGAGGAGGCAGGCGATCATCAGAACATATGTTCTATACGAACGTATGTTCTCCTGTCAAGGGTACAGGCGTCACGGCTCGACGCAGCGATACCGGCCCGCATGGACCCGGTGATCGTCGCCCAGCTGGTCGGTGCCGTGCTGAACATGGGAGCGTTCGCGCTCCTGCACTTCGAGATCGCCCCCTCCTCCGCGAAGAGGTACCTGATCCCGAACCTGCTGGCTCGATCGTCCTGGTCGTGACGGCCTGGATCGACGCGCAGTGGGGGCTTCTTGCTCCTGGAAGCAACCTGGATCGTCGTCTTGACGCACGCGATGATCGTTCGCCAGCCCACCAGGCACTGACTCGCGCAGTTCAGCGCAGCTCAGCGCGATAGCACTCGGTGACGTACGGGAGCTCGATCTCGCCCCTGCGCGCGTGGTCGGCGAAGAGGAGATCGACGTCCGCGAGGATCCGCTCCTGCTCCTCGCGAGGCTTGATCGCGACGTAGCTCCGCGAGAGCACGAGGTCCCGCAGCATCGGCCCGTCGAGGCGCTGGATCCAGGGAAACGAGGTCTTCTCGACCGGGCCGAAGAGGCCGCTCGCCTCGATCGGCGCCTCGGCGTCGCCGCGAGCGACCGTCTCCGCGCCGATCGTCCGGCTGAGCTCGGCGACCCAGGGCTCGCGATCGTCGCGCGTGTTCCAGACCACTCCCAGACGACCCTGCGGCCGCAGCACGCGCGCGATCTCCGGTAAAGCGACGGCGTGGTCGAACCAGTGGAACGCCCCCGCCGCGGTGACGACGTCGGCGCTCGCGTCCGGCAATGGGATCACCTCCGCGCTTCCGAGCATCGCGAACGCACCGGGCGCAGCTGCGGGGAGCAGCTCCAGCATCTCGGTCAACGGCTCGACCGCCGTGACGCGATGGCCGAGCGAGACCAACGAGCGCGTCAGCTTTCCGGTGCCCGCGCCGAGGTCGAGGACGTCGCGGGGGCTCTCGCCGACGAGCCAGCGCGTCGCCTCGTCGGGATACCCGGGGCGGCCGTGCGCATACGCCTCGGCGACGAGGGCGAACGACGTCGCCGGCCCGCGGCTCTCCTCGTCGCGGTTGACGATCACGAGGTGATCTCGGCTGCGACGCCGTGCATGCCGACGAAGCGTGGCGCGACGTCGAGGACGCTCTCCCGCGCGCAGAACGGGATGTCCTCGGCCAGCTGCGGCGCATGGTGCACGAGGTTCCGTCCACTCTTCGACGCTCGAAGCGCCTCCTCCGCCCCGCTCCAGGTCGTCGCCGCTCGTGCGGCCGCCTCCGCGGCATCCGTTCGCTCACAGTCGAGCGCGGCCGCGATCCGCCCGGCGACGAACGCGTCGTCGAGAGCGAGCGCCCCTAGAACGCCCGCGCAGACCACGACGACGTCGTCGCCGGCTTCCCGGGTTGCGTCCACGACGGCCGACACGTTCAGAAGCGAGCCGACGAACACGCGGTCGCACCGTGCCGCCGCAGTCACGATCGCCCTCGTGCCGTTCGTGGTCGTGAGGACGAGCGTCTCACCGAGCGGCTCGAGATACTCGCGCGGCGAGTTGCCGAGGTCGAAGCCGTCGATGCGGACGTTCTTCCGCTCGCCGCCGAGGACGCCGTCGCCGAGCTCGGCGCGAAGCGTGCGAGCCTCGTCCACTTCCGACGTGCAGAACACGCGCGCGTAGCCGGAGGCGAGTGCCTGGCAGATCGTCGACGTCGCCCGTATGACGTCGACGACGATTCCGGTCGGGGCCGCGGCGGCCTCGGCCGGGGTGAACGCAACGTCGATGCGCACCTGGGTACGCTAGCCCGACGTGACAAACGCTCGCTTTCAGCTCGCGTTCGCCGGGGAAACCATGTTTCCCCGCGTATTTCCGCTACCGGGATTCGCCCGAGCGAATTCCGGTCTTGCGCAAACTCAGCGTGACCCCCTTCTTCTGAGATCGTGGGGAACCTGCCGGTTCCCCACGCCCCTCCCCGGTCATGAGCTCGAAAGCCCATGACCGAACCGCTTCGTTGCTATCGCCATCCGAACCGCGAGACCTACGTCTCCTGCTCGGAGTGCGGCCGCGGAATCTGCCCGGACTGCATGGTCTTCGGGCCGGTGGGCATCCGCTGTCCGGATCATGCGAAAGGCGCCGCCGCCGCGCCCAAGCAGCGCGCGAAGGTCACCGCCCGGCGTCTGAGCGCCCCGGTCGGGCTCGTCACGCGGATCCTCATCGGCGTCAACGTCGGCGTCTACCTGCTCGAGCTCGCGACAGGTGCCGGGATCAACGCCAACTCCGGCTGGATCTACGAGCACGGCGTGCTCATCGCGACCGCGATCGACTCGTCCGGTCACGCTATCGGCGTCGCCCAGGGCGACTGGTGGCGGCTGATCACGGCACCGTTCCTCCACTACGGGCCCGTCCACCTGGGACTGAACATGCTCGTGCTGTGGTTCATCGGCCCTGCGCTCGAGGAGTACTTCGGCCGCTGGCGCTATTTGCTCTTGTACCTGGTCGCGGGGCTTGCAGGCTCCGCCGGAGCGCTCATCCTGAGCCCGAACGCTCTCACCGTCGGCGCCTCGGGAGCGATCTGGGGCCTCATGGGCGCGGCAGTGCTGCTCGAGGCCCGAAAGATCTACGTCTTCGGAGGGCAGGCGATGGGTCTCGTCGTCTTCAACCTCATCTTCACTCTCCTGATCCCGGGGATCTCGATCGGCGGACACATCGCCGGCGGAATCGGCGGGGCAGCGGCCGCGCTCGCCTTCACGAGCCTAAGACGCACGCCGAAGCTCGCGAACCTCACCGTCGCGGCGATCGGCGCAGTCAGCGTCGCCGTTGCGCTCTTGAGTGTGTGACTAGCCGCCCACAGCGACGGCCGTGACGCCCGCCTCGGCGAGCGCTGCCTGGGCGGCGGCCAGACGAGCCAGCGGGACGCGGTAGGGAGAGCAGGAGACGTAGTCGAGCCCGAGTTGGTGACAGAAGGCGACCGAGCGCGGCTCGCCTCCGTGCTCGCCGCAGATCCCGAGCTTCATCTCCGGTTTGGCGCCTCGTCCCCGCTCGACGGCGATTCGCATCAGGTCTCCGACGCCTTCCTCGTCGAGCACCTCGAACGGGTTCCGCTCGAGGATCCCGTGCTCGAGGTAGAAGGTGAGGAACTTGCCCTCGGCGTCGTCCCGCGAGAAGCCCAGGGTCGTCTGCGTGAGGTCGTTCGTCCCGAACGAGAAGAAGTCCGCCTCCTCCGCGATCTCGTCGGCCCGCAGCGCAGCGCGCGGGAGCTCGATCATCGTCCCGCAGGTATAGGCAACGGAAGGAGTCTCCGCGGCGACCTTCTCGGTCAGCGTGCGGAGCCTTGCGAGCTCCTCCCGGAAGCCGACGAGCGGGTGCATGATCTCGACGAGCGGCGCGTCTCCGGTCCGCTCCTCGACCGCCGCGGCTGCCCGGACGATCGCGCGCACCTGCATCTCGTAGATCTCCGGAAACTGGAGCCCGAGCCGGCAGCCCCGCGTACCGAGCATCGGATTCGACTCGTGCAGTTGGCGGATCCGGTCGCGCATCGCGTCCGAGGTGGCCTCGTCGGGGGGAGGCAGGAACTCGTGCAGAGGCGGATCGAGCAGGCGAATGGTGACCGGGAGCCCTGCCATCGCTTCGAAGATCCCTTCGAAGTCGCCCTGTTGGAGCGGAAGCAGACGCTCGAGCGAGGCGCGGCGCTCCTCTTCGTCGCGTGCCATGATCATGTCCCGAACGAGCGGGAGCCGGTCCTCGGCCATGAACATGTGCTCGGTGCGGCAGAGGCCGATGCCCTCGGCGCCGAACTCGCGCGCCTTGGCGGCGTCCTCGGGTGTATCGGCGTTGGCGCGCACCCGGAGGCGACGCAGCTCGTCGGCCCACGAGAGCACGGTGCCGAAGTTCTCGTCGATCGCGGGAGGGACGAGCTGGACGGCGCCGATCATGACCGTCCCCTTTCCGCCGTCGATCGTGATCACGTCTCCGGCCGAGAGCTGGACGTCGCCCAGGGTGACCGTTCCCGCGGGGAAGTCGATCGAGAGCGCTTCGCAACCTGCGACGCACGGCTTCCCCATGCCGCGGGCCACGACTGCGGCATGCGAGGTCATGCCACCGTGCGCAGTCAAGACGCCTCGCGCCTGGATCAGGCCGTGGATGTCGTCCGGGGTGGTCTCCCAGCGTACGAGGATCACGTCTTCGCCGGACTTGCCGCGCTCCTCCGCCGTGTCGGCATCGAGCACGATCGCTCCGGAGGCGGCGCCGGGGGACGCGTTCAGCCCGCGAGCCGCGATCTCGATCTTCGCCTTCGGATCGATCATCGGGTGGAGGAGCTGATCGAGCTGTGAGGGATCGATCCGGGCAACCGCCTCCTCGCGGTCGATCAACCCCTCCTCGACCATCTCGACAGCGATGCGAAGCGCCGCTGCCGCGGTGCGCTTCCCGGTTCGGGTCTGCAGGAGGTAGAGCTCGCCTTCCTCGACCGTGAACTCGACGTCCTGCACGTCCCGGTAGTGGGACTCGAGGCGGTCGAGCGTCTCGATCAGCTGTGCGAACGCCTCGGGCATCCGCTCGCGCATGCGCTCGATGGGCTCAGGCGTGCGGATCCCGGCGACGACGTCCTCCCCCTGCGCGTTGGCGAGGAACTCGCCGAAGAGATGCCTTTCGCCGGTCGACGGGTCGCGCGTGAAACAGACGCCGGTCCCCGAGCTCTCCCCGCGGTTGCCGAACACCATCTGCACGACGTTCACTGCCGTCCCGAGATCGTCCGGGATGTCGTACGTGCGCCTGTAGACCTGGGCACGCGGGGAACCCCAGGAGTCGAAGACCGCCCGGTAGGCTCGGCGGAGCTGCTCGCGCGGGTCCTGCGGGAAGTCCTGGCGGACCGCATCGCCGTAGATCTCTCGGAACGATTCGACGAGCTCGCGAAGGTCGTCGGCCGAGAGATCGACGTCGTGCTGGGCTCCGCGCGCGTCCTTCAGGTCGGCGAGCGCCTGCTCGAAGCGCTGGCCGTCCACTCCGTCGACGACGTCGCCGTACATCTGGATGAGCCGGCGGTACGAGTCGTAGGCGAAGCGCGGGTTTCCGGTCGAGCTCGCGAGGCCCTCGACGGTCGCGTCGTTCAAGCCGAGGTTCAAGATCGTGTCCATCATCCCGGGCATCGAGATGGCCGCACCGCTCCGAACCGAGACGAGCAGCGGATCGCCTGCGTCACCAAAGCCCTTTCCCGAGCGTTGCTCGAGAGCTTCGACGTGTCGCTCCACCTCTTCGTCGAGGCCCTCGGGAACGGTGCGCCCGCCGGCCATGTAGGCGCGGCAGGCGTCTGTCGTGATCGTGAAGCCGGCGGGGACACGGATGCCGAGCTGGGTCATCTCGGCGAGCCCGATCCCCTTGCCGCCGAGCAGCTCGCGCCCGCCGCCCGAGTCCTCGTCGAAGTCGAAGACGTAGAGCATTTGCGGGAGGAATCTACACTCGCCGCGTGGCAGATCGGCCGAAGCGCGTCGCGGTGCTCGGACTCGCCGGGACCGGGAAGACCAGGTTCGGTCGGGCTCTCTCCGAGCGTCTGGGTGCTCCCTTCGTGGAGCTCGACGCTCTCCACTGGCGCCCAGGATGGGTTGAGGCGACGGCAACGGAGCTGCGTGAGCTCGTCGAGCCCCTCGTCGCAGGTGAGACGTGGGTCGTCGACGGCGCGTACCGTCGCAAGATCGGCGACCTCGTTCTCGCGAGCGCGGATCTTGTCGTCTGGCTCGATCTTCCGGTGTGGGTCTGGTTTCCACGGCTCCTGCGCCGAACGCTCCGGCGCGCGATCCGCCGCGAGGAGTTTCTGAACGGAAACCGCGAGACGCTGCGAGGCGCGCTCTGGAGTCGCGACTCGCTCCTCCTCTACGCGCTCCGCTCGCGCGCTTCGGTGAGGCGCCGGTACCCGACCGAGCTCGCCGCCTACAACCTCGTCAGGCTTCGTTCGAGAAGCGACGTCGATCGCTTCCTGAGAGCTCTGTAAGCGTTTGCCAGATCTGACAAGGCGTGACGTGGCCTGCGCCGTGTGGTCCGGCGCGGTCGCGTTTCACGCGGAGTTGCGTGCCTTGCTGTCGGGGCAGGTTCTCGGTCGGCACGCGCGTCGTCTCGCAGCCGACGAGCCCGGCCCGGTGGTCCTCTCCGGCAGCGCTGCTCGCGCAGGTGGGGACGACCGACAGGCCCGTCTTCATGACCTTGCCGCCCGGCGAGTCGGGCCGGAGCTTGGTCGTCGACCAGACCAGCACGGTCGTTGTGCGTGCCCCGCGGATGCCTGCGCTCGCCGGCCGCTACCTCTATGGCGACTACTGCGGCGGCAAGATCGAGGCCGCGGCGGTGGACAAGGGACGTGTCGTCGCCTCGGACGATCTCGGCCTGGTCGTCCCGGAGCTCTCGAGCTTCGGAGTCGACGGCAGTGGACGCATCTACGGATGTCGCTCTCGGGCACGATCTACCGTCTGGATCCCAAGCCGGCCGATGAGTCACCGTCGCGCGCGCGAGCGCAGCTCCGCGATCCAGGCGGCAACCCGGAGCCCGATCCAGATCGGGGTCAGAAGCACGTAGAAGACCACGTCTCCGAGGACGAGCAGCCCCCACCACAGAGCCAGCCGAGGCAGCGGCACCCAGCCCTTCGCGCGCAGATCCCCCTCGCCTCCGGGCGGCGGGCGCCACGGAACGGGAAGCGGCGGCTCGCCCGGCGCCCCGTACGGGCGCGCCGGGCGCTCGTCGCCGGGGCTCACCGCATGCCCGCCTGGCGATGTCGCCGCTCGACGAACCGGATGATCCGCATCGCCGTCTCCTCGACCGAGAGCTCGGTCACGTCGATAACCGGGCAGCCGAGGCGGCGGTGCACCGCAGCCGCCTCGTCGAGCTCGCGGTAGATCTCCTCCAGCGCCGCGTAGCCACGTCTAGGCCCGCCCATGCTGCGAACGCGGGCCGTGCGGATGTCGGCGAGCCTCTCGGCGTCGATCGTCAGACCCACGATCTTCCCCGGGTCGATCTCGAAGAGCTCCGGCGGGAGCTCGATGTCCCGCACGACCGGGACGTTCGCCGCCTTGTGCCCGAGGTATCCCAGGTAGATCGAGAGTGGGGTCTTCGAGGTACGGGACACGCCGACGAGGACCATGTCTGCCTCGTCGAGCCCGCGGCCCACTCCGTCGTCGTACTTGACCGCGAACTCGATTGCCTCGATCCGCTTGAAGTACGTCGCGTCGAGCGGCGCGCGCACACCCGGCTCCATGCGCGCAGCGACTCCCGCGACCCTGGAGATCGAGTCGATCGGATGGCCGAGGAGGTCGCAGTAGTGGACTCGGGCGCGCCTACAAAGCTGGCGCATGACGTCCCGTAGCTTCGGCTCGACGAGGGTGTAGACCATGACCGCCGGACGGCCCCTGGCCTGCTGCACTGCGATTTGGAGGTCCTCGGCGTTCTCGACTCGCGGATGACGCACCTCGACGAACGGCTGGTCGGGAAACTGCGCCTCGAGTGCCTGGACGAGCCGCGCTGCCGTTTCGCCCGTGGAGTCGGAGACGATATGCAGCTCGACGGGCTCGCGCTCCGCATTCACGGGCGGAGGCTACATCGGGGTCTCCGTCGGTTCGGGCTCGAGGTCCCGGTCGAGCACAGCGTGCTCGTCCGGCTCGTGTCTGAGAACATCCTCGACGTACGACTCGACGGCGGGGAGAAGACCTATGTCCCGTCCGGCGTCCTGCGACAGGTACCAGCGGTGGTCGAGGATCTCGTGGAAGATCTCCGCCGCCTCACGCTTCCGAAACAGCTCCTGCGGCACGGCCGCGATGGCGCTCTCGAAGACGTCGTCGAGCCAGCGCGCGGTGACGACGCTGCTCGGAAGCGTTCGGCCCTCCTGCTGCTCGAGGTCGGCGCGGAAGCAGGCGAGATCGTTGAGCATCCGGCGGGCCTGGTTCTCCTGCGCCCGCAAGCCGGTCAGCTCGAGCAACCGTCGGCGGTGGTGTCCCGGCTCGACGACCCGTGGATGTAGACGGAGCCGGTAGACGTCCGCGTCTCCTACGAGCTCGAGCTCCTCGACGTCGAAGCCGAGGTCGTTCAGGCGCCGCAACCGCTCGTCGACGCGAAAGCGCTCGTCCAGGCCGAAGACCTCCTCGCGCGTGAGCTCGTCCCAGAGCCGCTCGTAGCGCGCCGCAAGCTCATCAGCGGTCTCCTCGGGAGACTGCTCGAGCGGGTGGTAGCTGAACTCGGCCTCCACGTCGAGCAGTTCGCCGAGGAAGTTCTCACACGCAATCGCAAGGTCGTATCGCCGCTGACCGTCGGTGAGCGCGGGATGAAGCTCACCGGTCTCGGCGTCGACCAGGTACGCGGACAGCGTTCCCGCATCCCTACGGAAGAGCGTGTTCGAGAGCGAGCAGTCGCCCCAGAAGAACCCCGCTACATGGAGACGAACGAGCAGTTCCGCACTCGCATCCAGCAGCCGCTGGCGCAGGTCGGCGACGGTGCCTCGAGCGAAGAGCGCCCGCAACGGAAGCGAGTACTCGAGGTGGCGCGTGATGAGCACGGCATCGAGCTGCTCGCCTCGCTCGGCGACGACCCCTACTGCGTCGACGACGGGGATGCCTGCGGCCCGCAGTCCGAGAAGCAGCCGATACTCACGCCACGCGAGCGCGGTCGGCAGCTCCTTGAGCGCGTACAGCGTCCCGCCGTAGTCGACGAAGCGGACGACGTGCCGTCCGATGCCCCGTACGACGCTCGCGAGCCGGTCGCTCTCGAGCTCCTCCAGCGGCCTGTCCCAGGGCAGATCGAGGAAGTCCGGGTGCCCCGTGCGGGCGACGAGCTGGAACCGCGGCGGCATCAGCCAAGTGTGCCTACCTCGGTCGCGCGATCCAGCCGGCCGGTTAACGTCACGTCGATGCCCGACGTCGTGACCATGGACAAGATCGTCTCGCTCGCGCGCCGCCGCGGGTTCGTCTTCCCCTCTTCGGAGATCTACGGCGGGCTCGGCTCCTCGTACGACTACGGCCATTACGGGGTGCTGATGAAGGAGAACGTGAAGGCCCGCTGGCTGGAGGCGATGGTCCGCGAACGCGACGACATCGTCGCACTCGACTCCTCGATCATCCTCCATCCGTCCGTGTGGCGTGCCTCCGGGCACGTGGCCGGGTTCACCGACCCGCTCGTCGACTGCCGTCACTGCAAGCTGCGGTTCCGGGCAGATCAGCTCGAGGAGGCGCAGTGCGGCGCGCGGCCGAGCAAGCATCCGGGAGAGACGGAGCTCTGCGACCTCACCGAGCCGCGGCAGTTCAACCTCATGTTCCAGACGCGGATCGGCGCTCTCGAGGAGACCGGGCTCGACGCCTACCTCCGGCCGGAGACCGCTCAGGGCATCTTCGTCAACTTCAAGAACGTCGCCCAGATCGCGCGCCGCAAGCCGCCCTTCGGCATCGCCCAGCTCGGGAAGGCGTTCCGCAACGAGATCACACCCGGCAACTTCATCTTCCGCACGCTCGAGTTCGAGATGATGGAGATGGAGTACTTCGTACCGCCGGAATCGGCCGAGCACTGGCACCGGTACTGGATCGACGAGCGGCTCGCCTGGTATCGCCGCTTCGGCATCCGCGAGAGCCACCTACGTGTGCGGGCTCACGAGTCGGACGAGCTCTCGCACTACTCGAGTGCGACGAGCGATATCGAGTACCTCTTCCCGATCGGCTGGTCGGAGCTCGAGGGGATCGCGAACCGCGGCGACTACGACCTGACCGCCCACTCCGAGGCGTCCGGCACCCGGCTCGAGTGGGTCGACTCCGCGACGGGCGAGCGCTACGTTCCCTACGTGGTCGAGCCGGCGGCGGGCGTCAACCGCTCGCTGCTCGCGTTCCTGGTCGACTCCTACGACGAGGAGGTCGTCGCGGAGCGTCCGCGCACGGTGCTCCGGCTCCATCCGGAGATCGCACCCGTGAAGGCGGCGATACTTCCGCTCGTCCCGCGAGACGCCGAGATGTCGACCCGCGCACGGAACCTGTACGAGGAGCTCCGCCGGGCGATGGTCGCGGAGTACGACGACTCGGGACAGATCGGGCGGCGCTACCGGCGTCAGGACGAGATCGGCACACCCTTTGCCCTCACGGTCGACGAGCAGACGGTCGAGGACGAGACGGTCACCATCCGCGACCGCGACTCGCTCGCGCAGGAGCGGATTCCGATCGCGGGCGCCCGCTCCTTCGTGCTCGACCGCCTGGCGCAAGAGTGGAAGACGTCGAAGGCTGATTAGTGCGCGCGACCGGAATCCGCTGGAGCGACTCCGGTCGCGCGTAGATCCCTTAAGCGCGGGCCGCGGCGCGGCCGCGGCCCATGTGCCTGACGCTTGAAGGCGGATCAGGTTCGCGGGCGCTCGAGCAGACGCTCGCTCGGCGCCACGAACCCGAACCTCCTGTAGAGACCGTGCGCATCTGCCGTGTGGAGAAGCCAGCGGCAGTCGGCAAACGGGCTCTCCTCGACGCTGAAGCGGACGAGCTCGACGCCCAGGCCGCGGCCACGGAACTCGGGCAAGACGTAGACGTCCGCGAGATAGGCGTGGATCTGGCCGTCCGTCACCGTGCGCGAGAAGCCGACCTGGCGCCCCTCGCGATACAGGCCGACGACGCGCTGCGAGGACTCGACGAGCGCGTCCTGGACCTCACGTGGCCTGCCCTCGGCCCAGTACGACGTCGTCAGGAACCCGTGCACCGCCTCGCGGTCGATTCGCGCCGGGTCGTCGTCGAGCTCGAAGCCGTCGCCGAGGTCGCGCGTCACGCGGATAGCGTCCTCAGCCGGAAGCCACCGTGGAACTCGTACGACGTCACGATCACGGCGAGCGCATCCCGGGCTGCTCGGTCACCGAGCGCGAGCTCGCGCGCGCGTGCCAGCGGGCTCATGAGCAGCGCGCGCACGCCGCGGAACCCCTCGGGCGCCAGCTCGACGGCTTCGGCGCGCGCGCACGCGACGCAGACCGCGCCGCCCGCGCTCGCGAGGTAGCCCACGAGCTCTTCCGTCGCGCCGCATTCGACGCACGCCTCGAGATGTGGAAGGTAGCCCGAGAGCCACAGGAGCTTGAGCTGGAACGCGAGTGCCAGCGGATCCAGAGATGCCCGCCCTCGCAATCCCGCCGGGATCGCATCGACCGCGTCGAGGAAGCGCGTGACCGCCTCGAACGCGCGCTCGTTCTCCTCCTGCTCGACGAAGAGGCGGAGCATCGCCTCTGCCCCGACGAGCCCGACGGAGAGCCGGTACCGATCCTCCCGTGCGGGCCGATGGGGGTCGACGAGCGAAGCGCCGGTGACGGTGTGCAGCTCGCCCGATCCCTGGTGCAGGAGCAGCTCGACGTGCGAGAACGGCTCGAGCCGCGCGCCGAAGCGCGACTTCGTCTTGCGGACGCCCTTGGCGACCGCGCCGACGCGTCCACGATCGAGCGTGTACAGGTGGAGGACGCGGTCGGCCTCGCCGAGCCGGAACGAGCGCAGGACGACGGCCTCGGTCTTGTAGCTGCGGGCCACGCGGCCAAGTCTAGGGCGGCGGGCGGGCGCCGGATCCGGCTCCATCCGAGACCAGGTTTTGGGCGGTGTTTGGGCGGTGTTGGGCGGTGTCAGACACCGCTCGCCAAGGACGCGCCAGTTGTCGAAAGAAGAGATGTTCTCCCGAGTCCTGGCCAACCAACGAACACACCTTGGAATCGAGGTCGGGCTGTGGGCTGATCGACACCGAACAGGCACAGATTTGACTTGACAGAAAATGGTGTCTGACACCGGTGGTGACATTTGTCAGGGCTGGCAGCGCGGGCAGTACCACGTTCCCCGGCCGCCGACCCGCGCCTTTGCGATAGGCGTTCCGCAGCGCGGGCACGGCTCGCCCTCGCGGCCGTAGACGCGGAACTCCTCCTGCATCGCGCCCTCCGAGCCGTCGGGCGCGGCGTAGTCTCGAAGACTCGCCCCCTGGCGTGCGATCCCGGTCCGGAGTGCCGAGCGAATCGCGCGCTGCAACCTCGGAACCTCGTCCGGGTCGACGCTCGACGCCGGGCAGAGAGGGCTCAGGCGGGCGCGCCACAGCGCCTCGTCCGCGTAGATGTTCCCGAGGCCCGCGACGACGCGCTGGTCGAGGAGCACGGCCTTCAGCGCCGCGCGACGGCGGGACAGGCGCGTTGCAAGCCACGCCGCCGTGAAGCGCGGGCTGAGCGGCTCAGGGCCGTTCTTGCGGGCGAGGTACGGCTCGAGCTCGATCGCGTCCAGCACGAGCCAGGTGCCGAACCGCCGCACGTCGCGATACACGAGCCGCTCGCCGCCTTCCAGCTCGAGCACCGCGCGCTCGTGCGTCGTCGGCTCGAAGCCGAAGCTCCCCGTCATGCGCGGGTGCACAAGAAGCGCAGCACCCGAGTCGAGGCGAAGGACGAGGTACTTGCCCCGGCGCTCGACGGCCTCGACCCGTGCCCCCTCGAGCTCGGCGGCGACCTCGCGCGGGTCGTGAGGTCGGGTCAGACGATCGTCGAGAATCGAGACGAGCCCGAGGGTGGGACCGACGAGGCGCGGCTCGAGCTGTGCCCGGATCGTCTCCACCTCTGGAAGCTCGGGCACACGTGCCGCCGGCTAGGAAATCACGTCGAGCACGATCCCGTGCGGGTGCGGCGGCTCGTCCCCGAGCTCGTACGCTGCGAGCACCGCGCCCATCGCCGTCCGGGCCGAGGCCTCGTCGCGGGCGTGCACCTCGGCGAGCAACTGGCCCTTCGCGACGGCGTGGCCGCGCTTCGCGTGACAGACGATGCCGACCGAGTGCTCGACGTCGTCGTCCTTCGTACGCCGCCCCGCTCCGAGCTCGAGCGCCGCGACACCCACCGCGAGCGCGTGGACGCGAGTCACGACGCCGTCGCTCGGCGCCTCGACCTCCCTGACCACAACGGCGTTCGGCAGGACCGAGAGACCGGGGTCACCCCCCTGCGCGCGAATCCAGCGCTCGTAGGCGGCGAAGGCCGAGCCGTCAGCCATCGCGCGTCGCGCCCGACGCCTTCCCTCGTCCAGCTCGATCTCGAGATCGGACAACGCGAGCAGCTGCCCGCAGGCCTCGACCACGAGCTCCGAGAAGTCCTCGGGCCCGTGCCCCCTGATGGTGGCGACTGCCTCACGCACCTCGAGGGCATTGCCCACGGCATTGCCCAGCGGCTGGTCCATGTCGGTGAGCAGGCAGACGACGTCGCGCTCCGCCCGGTGTCCGAGGTCGACCATCTGCTCCGCGAGGATGCGCGCATCGTCGAGCGTCTTCATGAAGGCGCCGTCGCCCACCTTCACGTCCAGGACGATCGCGTGAGCGCCTGCGGCGATCTTCTTCGACATGATCGACGAGGCGATCAGCGGCACGATGTCCACAGTCGCGGTCACGTCCCGCAGCCCGTAGAGATTCTTGTCCGCCGGCACGAGGTCAGCCGACGTGCCGACGATCGCGAGCCCGACCTCGCGGATCTGGGCCACGAACTCGTCTGTCGAGAGCTCGACCCGAAATCCCGGAATCGACTCGAGCTTGTCGAGCGTTCCTCCCGTGTGCCCGAGCCCGCGGCCGCTCATCTTCCCGAAGGGGACTCCGCAGGCGGCGACGATGGGGCCGACCGCGAGCGAGGTCTTGTCCCCCACGCCGCCGGTCGAATGCTTGTCGACGACGCGGCGGCCGAGCGCAGCGCCGAGGTCGAGCTTCTCGCCGGAGCTGATGAACGCGTCGGTCAGCGCGTACGTCTCTCGTCCCGTGAGCCCGCGGAAGTAGACGGCCATGCACCACGCGGCCATCTGATAGTCGGGGACCTCGCCCGACATGTACCCGCTGACGAGCTCGGCGATCTCTCCGTCAGAGAGCTCCTCGCCGTTTCGCTTACGCTCGATGAGGTCGGCGGCGCGGATCGTCATGAAGCCCTCGCTTCGCTCGCGCACTGGTCGCGAACGAACGCTGGATCGTCGATCGTCAATGTTCTATGATCGGGCGGCCGGGGAGCCGTCGCCCCGGCGACTTTCCGCCGAGCCAGGCATTCACGGTGCAGCCGATGTCGGCGAACTCGCCCTCTTCATGGATCCGCCCAGCTGGATTGCGGCCGGCCGCGTATGCCAGGAGGAGCGCGTACTCGCGGGAGTGATCGGTCGAGGGCGTCGTCGGGTCGCACCCGTGGTCCGACGTCAGCACGAGCAGATCACCGGGCTCGAGCACCTCCAGGATGTCAGGAAGCCGCCGGTCGAAGTCCTGCAGGCAGCGGTGGAAGTTGACCGGGTCGTTCCGGTGCCCCCAGAGCATGTCCGTCTCGACGAGGTTGACGAACACAAGGCCGCGCTCGATCGCCTGCAGAAGCTCGATCGTCTTCGCGATTCCCTCCACGTTCGACTTCGTCGGGCGCGAGTCGTCGATGTCGCAGCCGGCGAAGATGTCCCCGATCTTCCCGACGCCGTAGACAGTGTTCCCGGCGTCGCGAAGGTGCGAGAGGTAGTTCGGTCGCGAGGGCTCGAGCGAGAAGTCGTGGCGATTCGGCGTCCGCTCGTAGTTGCCGGGCTCGCCGATGAACGGCCTGGCGATGACGCGGCCGACCGCGTGCCTTCCGGTCAGGATCTCGCGCGCGACGCGACAACCGTCGTAGAGCTCCTCGAGCGTGACCGTCTCCTCGTGGGCGGCGATCTGGAACACGGAGTCGGCCGACGTGTAGACGATCCACTTGCCTGTCTCCTGGTGCTCCTCGCCGAGCTCCTGGATGATCTCGGTCCCCGAAGCCGGCTTGTTGCCGAGGACCCCGCGCCCGGTTCGGTTCATGAAGGGGTCGATCACCTCGTCCGGAAAGCCGTGCGGGTAGGTCGGGAACGCCGTCGGGGTGAGGACGCCCATGAGCTCCCAGTGACCGGTCGTCGTGTCCTTCCCCTTCGAGCGCTCCGTGAGACGACCGGCGACCGCAGGCGCGCCCGGTTGCGGTGGGCACCCTTCGAGCGGGAGCACGTTTCCGAGCCCAAGCGCCTCGAGATTGGGCAGATCCAGCCCTCCCACCGCGACGGCGACGTTCCCGAGGGTGTTGGAGCCCTCGTCTCCGTAGTCCTCAGCGTCCGGCAGCTCCCCCGCCCCGACGGCGTCGAGGACGATCACGCACGCGCGCGGCACTATGCGGGCGCCGTTCCAGCCAGCGTGTCGAATGCAGTCGCCGCCTGCGTTGCGGCCGCCATCGCAGCGCGCGTGATACGTGGGTCGAGCACGCGGCTATTCTACGGCGGCTTTGGACCGCGCCCTCGGACTGTTCATCCTCGCCGTCTACGTCGTCTCGATCGTCGGTCTCGCCGGGCTCGTGACCTATGGAGTCATCAGGCTCTTCCCGACTCGGGACAAGCCGGACAAGCCGGACCAGCCGTCGGACGACGGCACGGGCGAAAGCCAGGGCCGCTTGTTTCGCCGCTCGAAGCGCGAAGCGACGAGCTAGAGCACCGCGGCGGCGAGGGCGTCGTCCAACGGCGTGTAGTCGAGGCCGTTCGCCTCGGCGACTGCCTCGTACGTCACGTGCCCGCCGAGGACGTTGACGCCCCGTGCGAGCTCGGCGTCGTGCCGGATCGCGTCGAACGTTCCGCGTTCGGCGATCGCCTCGACGTACGGGAGGGTGACGTTCGTGAGCGAGCGCGTCGAGCTGATCGGGACCGCGCCCGGCATGTTCGCCACGCAGTAGTGGATGACGCCCTCGACCGTGTACACGGGCTCGTCGTGCGTCGTCGGCCTCGAGGTCTCCGCGCAGCCGCCCTGGTCGATGGCGACGTCGACGAAGACCGAGCCTTCCTTCATCTCACGGAGCATGTCTCTGGTAATGAGCTTCGGGGCGAGCGCTCCAGGGATGAGAACCGCACCGATGACGAGGTCGGCCTCCTTCAGCGACTCCTCGATCTGGAGGCTCGACGACATGAGGAGCGAGACCCGACCGCTCAGCACCTCTTCGAGATGCCGCATGCGGTCGACCGAGCGCTCGAGGATCGTCACCTGTGCGCCGAGGCCGAGGGCGATCACGGCGGCGTTGTAGCCGACGATCCCGCCACCGATGACGACGACGCGTCCAGGCGCGACTCCGGCGACCCCCCCGAGCAGGAGCCCGCGTCCGCCCTTCGGCTTCTCGAGATGGTGCGCGCCCGCTTGCGGCGCGAGCCTGCCGGCGATCTCGCTCATCGGAGCGAGCAGGGGTAGCGCTCCGCGGTCGGTCTCGACCGTCTCGTACGCGACCGCGGTGATCCCGGACTCGACGAGGGCGCGTGTCAGCGGCTCGTCCGCTGCGATGTGGAGATACGTGAAAAGGGTGAGCCCTTCGCGCAGGCGTCCGTACTCGGACGGGACCGGCTCCTTGACCTTGAGCAGCAGCTCCGACTGCGACCAGACGTCATCGACCGCGACGATCGTCGCCCCCGCTCGCTCGTAGGCTTCGTCAGTGAGCGCACTGCCGACTCCGGCAGCCCTCTCGACGAGCACCTCGTGCCCCCGCTGCGCGAGCTCGCGTGCCCCGGCGGGCGTCAGCGCGACCCGGTACTCCTGTGGCTTGATCTCCCTCGCGACCCCGATGCGCATGGCGCGCGGCACGATATCGCCTGCCCGGCGCCGTTGCGAAAGACTCCAGGCAACGGAGAAGGAGGAAGGATGATATGCACTGCGGGCATCTGGACGGTCAAGGAAGGACGCGAAGAGGAGTTCTCGCGGCGCTGGGAGGAGAGCGTCGACGCGCTCGTGCTCGACTACCCGGATCTCACGTTCCGCCTTCTGCGTGACCGGGAGAATCCGCGACGTTTCCTCAGCCTCGGCGATGGTTGGCGGACCATGGAGCAGGTCGAGGAGGTGCAGAGCCTTCCGAGCTTCCAGGACTCGCAGGCGGCGATCTGGCGCGTACTCGAGTCGGGCGAGACGTCGACCCTCGAGCTCGCCGTCGAGGTCAGCTGACCGCGGCCCGGGTCCGCATCGCTAGCGTGCGGGGCGTGCCTCAGCTGAACGCAGTCGGGATCATCACCTCGGACATGGGGCGCTCGATTCGCTTCTACCGGACGCTCGGCCTCGACGTGCCGGAGACGCCCGACGAGGGCCACGTCGACACGTTCCTCCCGAACGGCGTCCGCTTCATGCTCGACTCGGAAGTCGTCATCCGCAGCTTCCGTCCCGGCTGGACGCGCGAGACCGGGAACCAGATCGCACTCGCTTTCGAGTGTGCGAGCCCGGCCGAGGTCGACGACACCTATGCGCGTGTCACCGCAGCCGGCTTCAGCGGCGAGAAGGAGCCGTGGGACGCGTTCTGGGGACAGCGCTATGCGCAGCTCCGAGACCCGGACGGCGTCCCCGTCGACCTCTACGCGTCCCTTTGACACCGCGCAAGACCGGAATCCGCTCGCGCAGATTCCGATCGCGCGAAGATCCCTGAGCGCGGCCGCGAAGCAGCCGCGACGTCTCAGATTTCCGTCAACGCGTAGCTCCTGCGGCGTCGACGAGCGCGAGCGTGACCCCGACCATGGCGTCGAGGTCGGCGACCGCGATGTGCTCGTCAGGCGTGTGGATCTCGGCCATTCCGTTCGCGAGATTGAGGCACGCGAGACCGCGTGCGTTGAAGACGTTCGCGTCGGCGCCGCCGCCGCTCAGCGCATAGGTCGGTTCGAAGCCGGCCTCGCGGAGGGCCGTCGCCGCGAGCGCGACGATCGGATCGCTCTGGCGAAAGCGGTATCCGGGAAAGCTCGGCTTGACGTCGGACTCGAGCTCGCACTCGCCGAGGCTCGCTGCGAAGGCCGCGGTCTCGAGCATCTCGCGGACGAGCTCGGTGACCTTCCGCTCGTCGTGCGAGCGAACCTCGGCCTGGAACGAGCACCATTCCGGGACGACGTTGCGTCCTGTCCCGCCCGCGATGACGCCAACGTTCGCGCTCGTCTCGGCGTCGAGCCGCCCGAGCCGGAAATCGGCGATTGCCCTCGAGGCGGCGGCGATCGCCGAGCGCCCGTCCTCGGGCGCCATTCCCGCGTGAGCCGCTCGCCCGTGGAAGCGGAGGTCGAGCGTTCGTCCGTGCGGAGACCCGAGCACGATCTCCCCGATCGGCGCACCCTGGTCGTACACGAAGCCGGTCCGCGCCGCGAGCCGCGTCTGGTCGAACGCGCCCGCTCCTTCGAGCCCGACTTCCTCCCTCGGGGTGAAGACGAGCTCGATACCGGCGTGCGGGCGACCCTCGCGCAGGATCAGCCGCGTCGCCTCGAGCATGACCGCGACGGCCGCCTTGTTGTCCGAGCCGAGGATGGTCCCACCCGCGTTCCGCACGACTCCGTCCTCGACCACGGGCTCGAGGGGCCCGTCGAGCGGCACGGTGTCGGTGTGCGCGCAGAGGAAGATCGGAGTGCCGGCACCGTTCGAGCTCGAGATCCTGCAGTAGAGGTTCCCGGAGGTTGAGCCGATCTTCGAGCCGGCGTCGTCCTCGTCCCAGTCGAGCCCGAGATCGCTCAGGTAGGACTCGACCCGGTCGGCGACGGCGCGCTCCTCCCCCGGAGGGCTTGGGATGGCGCAGAGCTCGAGGAAGAGGTCGAGGAGGGGCGAGCTCAACGGCTGCTGCGCGGTCTCCACCCCGCCAAGGTACTAAAGGCGCCGGGTCCTCAGGCGGAGGAAGCGCGGGCGGCACGAGCCCGGAAGGTTCGCTACCAGCAGCACGTGCCGGCGCTTCGATTGGGAGGAGCGTCTCGATGAGACTACGATCGGCGAGATCAGCACACGACGTCTTCTCTACTGGCTGGCGGCGATGGTCGCTCTGCTCGTGGTGGGCACGGTCATCGGACTCATCTGGGCAGACACCAGCAACGTGGCCGGGGCGTTCGCCGGGGTGACGAACGTCGTCAGTGCCGCTGGCATCGTGGTCCTCTTGATCGCCCTCGCCGTGAAGCGTTGGCGTCGGCCAACCTAGCCCGCACTCACGAGCCTGGCGAGGTGGCGTCTACGAGGCCGCCGCCCGCACGGCCGAGCGCGAGCGCGCGCGCTCGAGCGCCGCGCCCACGAAGTCGCGAAAGAGGGGCGCCGGGCGGGTCGGACGCGACTTGAACTCGGGGTGGAACTGGCTCGCGACGAACCACGGGTGATCCGGGAGCTCGACGATCTCGACGAGGCGTCCCTCCTGGAACGTCCCGGAGACGACGAGCCCTGACTCGACGAGTGTCGGGCGCAGCTCGTTGTTCACCTCGTAGCGGTGCCGGTGCCGCTCGTGGATCACGGGCTCGACGTAGATCTCGCGCGCACGGGTCTCCTCGGCTAGCTCGACGGCCTGCGCGCCCAGGCGCATCGTCCCGCCAAGGTCTTCGATCTCCTTCTGCTCCGGGAGCAGATCGATCACCGGGTACGGTGTCTCCGGATCCATCTCGGTCGAGTTCGCGCCCTCCAGCCCGCAGACGTGTCGCGCGAACTCGGACACGGCGACGTGCATCCCGAGACAGATGCCGAGGTATGGGATCTCGCGCTCCCGCGCGGCGCGGCAGGCGAGGATCTTCCCCTCCCAGCCGCGTGACCCGAACCCGCCAGGCACGAGCACACCGTCCACCTGCTCGAGCTCTCGTACCGCCTCCTCGTAGGACATGTGCTCGGCGTCGACCCAGCGCACGTGGACGCGGCAGCCCTGATGAACGCCGCCGTGCTTGAGCGCTTCGTGCACGGAGAGGTAGGCGTCGTGGAGCTTCACGTACTTGCCGACGAGCGCGATCTCGACCTCCTCGTCGAGATCACGGCTCCGCTCGGTGAGCTCCTGCCACTCGCCGAGATCGGTCGGTCGGCATTCGAGGCCGAGCTTGTCGCAGACGAGCGCGTCGAGGCCCTGCTGCTGCAGGACCTCGGGAACGAGGTAGACGTCCGGGACGTCCGGCGCCGAGACGACTGCGCTGACGTCGACGTCGGCGAAGAGCGCGATCTTGTCCCGGAGGTCGTCCGACAGCACCTCGGTCGAGCGGCAGACGACGATGTCCGGGTGGATACCGATGCGGCGCAACTCGTTGACCGAGTGCTGCGTCGGCTTCGTCTTCAACTCGCCAGCTGCTGCGACGAACGGAACGAGCGTGACGTGCAGATAGAGCACGTTCTCGAGCCCGACCTCGCGCCGGAACTGGCGAATCGCCTCGAGGAAGGGCAGCGACTCGATGTCGCCGACGGTGCCGCCGATCTCGGAGATGACCACGTCGGCCGGCATGACCTTCTCCGCTCGCCGGATGCGAGCCTTGATCTCGTTCGTGATGTGCGGGATCACCTGCACCGTCGCGCCCAGGAACTCGCCCTTCCGCTCCTTGCGCAGCACGGCATCCCAGATTGCTCCCGCGGTGTGGCTGGCGTTGCGGGAGAGGTTCTCGTCGATGAAGCGCTCGTAGTGCCCGATGTCGAGGTCGGTCTCCGCGCCGTCCTCGGTGACGAACACCTCGCCGTGCTGGAAAGGGCTCATCGTCCCCGGGTCGACGTTCAGGTACGGATCGAACTTCTGCGCGCTGACCGACAGACCGCGAGCCTTGAGTAGGCGCCCAAGGGACGCCGCGACGATCCCCTTGCCGAGCGCGGAGACCACGCCACCCGTGACAAAGACGAACTTGGCCACGGGACCTGACCGTAGCAGGTGACCTGGTCGGCTCGTGTCAGCGGCGTTTACCGGTTAGCGAGCGAGGGCGAACGAGCGGCCGACGGCGAGTGCCTGCCTGACCAGACGCTTCGACGCGCGATCGCCGACCATCACGTTCACTTGGTACGCCTTGCCGGCGAGCTTCAGGGTCGCAACGGCCCCGCGGCCCGAGAAGCATTCGAAGCTAGGGCGATGGACAGCGGTCAGACTCCCGAGCGGCCAACGGCCGGGTCTCTGGCTCTGAGCGCCCGACAACGTGAGCTGCTTCCAGCCGACGACGACCACCACCGCACCTCGCGCAGGCACGCGGTAGGCGGCGATCTGACATCGCGACGCCTTCGGTCGGACCCCTCGCGTTCCGACGACGAGGAGAGTCAGAGGATCGGTGACGGCCCCCGGCCTCGCAGCTTCGGCTCGCTGCCAGCCGGCGGGGACCGAGACCCGTACGCCGTCTACGGAGACGACCCGGTCGCTTGCGCCCGCCGTCACCGAGGGGATGAGAACACCGCATACGGCGAGGAGCCCGAACGCACGCATCGCTCTCCCTACGAGCTGCGGACGGTTTGCGGTCCGCGCACGGTGCTCAAAGAGTCGAGGCCGTCTGACACAGGTCGTGCAGCCGCGTCAGCGCGCTCTTCGGAAGCTTGCGGGAGAAGCCGAGGAGGAGCGGCCCGTCAACCGCGAGCTCGGCTCTCGTCCGGCTTGCGCCAACCGGAGCAAGCGTCAGTTGGACGCGGAGCCGCGCACCCACGAGCTCGAAGCCGAAGCGGCGTGGCGGATCCGCGGCGGTCACGACGAGTGTGTCCTCGGCTTGCGCGTTGCGCAACAGCGACGCCGTGCGCCGGCGCACGCGCCAACGGGCTCCGGGAGCCGCGCCGCGGCGGTCGGGCTCGACCGCGCCGATCCCCGGCCACCAGTCGGCGAGGTGGTGGGGCTCCGCGAGGAACTGCCAGACATCCGCCGGCGGCGCGAGCAGCTCGAGCGAGGCCCGCGCGACGGCCACGAGCTAGGACTCCTTGAGCGACGTCAGGAACTCCTGGCCGCCGAGCATGCGCTCGAGCTCGTCGCGCCGGAGGGCGTCGTCGAGCTCCTCGATCCGTGTGTGCGTGGGATCTCCCGGCACCTTCTCCACCCGGAAATGGCGATCGGCGACGCTCGCGATCTGCGGGAGGTGGGTGATGGTCAAGACCTGAGCGCGCTCCGCTAGCCGCCGGAGTGTCGCGGCTACTGCATGGGCGGTGACGCCGCCTATGCCCGCGTCGATCTCGTCGAAGACGAGCGTCTCGCCGCCGGCAACCGCAGCGAGCGCCAGCGCAATCCGCGAGAGCTCGCCGCCCGAGGCCGTCTCCGCAACGGGAGCGAAGGGCAATCCGGGGTTCGGTCGGACGACGAACGAGGCCTCGTCGCTCCCCGTCGGGCCGGGCTCCCGCTCGCGCAGCGCGACGAGGAACTCGCCCTCCCCCATTCCGAGCGTCTGGAGCTCGCTGCTCACGGCCTCTGCGAACCGCTCGGCCTCTCTGCGACGGGCGGCGCGGAGCCCGGAGGCGAGGGCTCCCACACGAGCCTCGCCGGCGGCGACCTCCTCGGCGGCCGCGGTGACCGGATCGTGACCCGCCGCAGCCGCATCGAGCTCTGCGCGTGCCCGCGCAGCACGCTCGAGCAGCTCCTCCAGAGACGCCGAGTCGAAGCGACGCTTGAGGTCGGTGATGCGCTCGAGCCGGCCTTCGACCTCGTCGAGCTCTGCGGGATCGGACTCGAGCGACGCGAGGAAGCGGTGCAGGTCGCTCCCGACCTCGCGCAGGCGGAGGGCGACCTCGCGCAACTCCGTTGCGCTCGCGGCGAGCTCGGGCGCGAGCTGCTCGAGCGGTGCTAGCGCACGTTCCGCCTGTGCCGCGAGCGACGCTGCGCCCTCCCCCTCTTCGGGCGCGATCGCGCCGACCGCAAACGAGGCGGCGGACCCGAGCTCGGCGAGGTGGAGAACGCGCTCGCGCCGGACGCGCAGCTCCTCCTCCTCGCCTGGCGCGAGCCCTTCGGTTCCCTCGACGAGGAGCTCGAGCTCCGCCTGGCGTGCCACGACGGCGTCGGCGTCGCGCGTCAGCTCGTCATACCGACGGCGTGTCGCGAGCAGCTCTCTCCAGGCCGCTGCCGCCGCACGCCGCCGCTCGAGCTGCTCCCCCCCGCAGAACGCGTCGAGCACGTCGAGCTGGAACGCGGGGCGAGCGAGGCGCCGCTGCTCGAACTGGCCCGACATCGCGATCAGCCGCTCAGCTGCCGCTGCGACGTCCTCTCGCGCCACGGCGCGTCCCCACGCATAGGCGCGCGTCCTCCCGTCGCCGAACACGCGCCGTGCGAGGACGAGCCCCGGCTCTCCTTCGGGCCGGAGCTCCGCGAGCGCGGCGACGTCCTCCTCGTCGAAGAACCCGTCGGGGACGTCGAGCTCGGCCTCGACGTAGGCCTCGCTCGCGTCACTCCCGACCGAGGACGCGTCGGCCCTCGCGCCGAGCAGGAGACCGATCGCCTGCGCGAAGATCGTCTTCCCCGCTCCCGTTTCGCCGGTGACCGCATGGAGCCCCGGCCCGAACGGGAGATCCGCCTCCCGAATGAGGACGAGGTTCTCGATCCGGAGCCTGCGAAGCACGCGTCGCGACAACCTAGCCCAGCTCGCGGCGCGCGAGAGCGTTCGTCGCCGAATTGCCACTGACGTCGGCTGGCGAGCGAGACGTCGAGTGCCTTTGAGCGGCGTGAAAGCCGCGCTAGATGCTCGTAGTGAGACAACGTGCCAGGGCGCTGGCGATACCGATCGCTCCGTCTCGTAGAGCGCGCGGGCGTTCTCGTCGGACCTAGGCGGTCCGCAAGACGTCTAAGAAGCGAAACTCTGGCGGTAGCGACGGACGAAGGTCGCCTCGGGAAGCGTTGCGAGTAGCGAGCGCTCCTCTCCGATCCGAACCACGGCCCGTGCGGCGGAAACGAGGGTCGAGACCCGATGGCCGTCCACCAGCACGGCCGCATCGACCTCGCCCGTGCGGTTCCAGACGATGACGTCGGCGCCCGCGGGGATCACGAGCGGTCTGGCGTGCAGCGAATGGGCCGCGACGTACGTCAGCGCGATCGCCTCGAGCCCCCACATGAGGACGGGGCCGCCGTTCGAGAGGTTGTACGCCGTGGAGCCGGACGGCGTCGAGCAGATGATCCCGTCGCACGGCTGCTTCCCGAGCTGCTCGCCGCCGACAACGAGCTCGAGCTCGATCATCCTTCCGAGCTCCCCGCTCGCGATGACAACGTCGTTCACGGCACGAGTCAGTCCATTCGGATGCGAGACCTCCAATGTCGGCAGCTCGACCACTTCGTACTCTCCGGCAAAGACACGCGCGAGGCCGGACTCGAGCTCGCGGCGCCCCATCGAGCTCAGGAACCCCACTCGACCGAAGTTGACGCCGACGACCGGGATGCCGGTGCCCAGGTAGCGCGTCAACGCCCGAAGCACCGTTCCGTCGCCTCCCAGCACGACCGCGATGTCCGCGTGAGCGTGGTCCCCGGCTTCGACACCGTGCTTCTCGGCCTCGTCCCGCGGGAAGCTGAGCTCGACGCCGTGTTCTCGAGCCACCGACTGCAGCCGCGCGAGACCTGCCCCGATCTGGCGCGGCTGCCCGTGCGTGACGACCGCGGCTCGCGCGACGGCTTTAGGCCGAACTGACGGCTTCGGCGATCCGGCGGTCGATGTCATCGGGATTCGCTCTGCCCGGGCGGTTCACGAGGTGGACGAAGAACTCCCGGTTCCCCTTGGGGCCGGGTAGCCCGGAGTCTACGACGCCGACCGTTCGCCCACCCCACTCGTGTGCGGCTTCGCTGACGCTTGCGACGACCTCTCGCCAGACCTCCGGATCACGGACGACTCCTCTCGGCGCGCTCGCCCTGCCGGCCTCGAACTGCGGCTTGACGAGGACGAGCGCCTCCCACCCCGGCTTCGAGAGGGCCAGCACCGGCGGCAGTGCCTTCGTCACCGAGATGAACGAGACGTCACAGACGACGAGCTCCGGCGCGAATGGGAGCTCGCGGAGCATGCGGGCGTTCGTCCGCTCGAGCACGGTGACCCGCGGGTCCTCTCGAAGCCGTGGATGGAGCTGCCCGTAGCCGACGTCGATTGCCACGACCTTGGCCGCCCCAGCCTGCAAGAGGCAGTCCGTGAACCCACCGGTCGACGCGCCCACGTCCACGCAGTCGCGTCCGCGTACGTCGACCGCGAGGGCGTCGAGCGCGTTACGGAGCTTCTCGCCGCCGCGCGAGACGAACGGTGCGAGGGCCGTCACGCGCAGGTCCGAGTCCTCCTCCACCTGCTGACCGGGCTTCTCGTAGCCCTGCACGAGCCCGGCCAGGACGAGCGCCTGCGCCTGGCTTCTGCTCTCGGCGAGACCGCGCTCGACGAGCACCACGTCCAGCCGCTTTCTCACGAACGTGAGGCTAGCTGGGTGTCGTCAGGAAGACGCGACGCGCGCCGACGAAGTGACCGGACCAGCTCGCGAGCGACACGACCTCGAGGTTGCTGCCGGTGTACGGGGCGTGAACCATTCGGCCCTGCCCGACATGGAGACCCACGTGGCCGAGGCCTTCGAAGAAGAGGACGTCTCCGGGCCTCATATGCGGCCGCGAAACGCGACGACCGAGTCCGTAGAGCGCATACGAGCTGTGCGGAAGCTCGATTCCGAAGTGCAGGTAGCTCCAGCGGACGAGCCCGGAGCAGTCGAAACCGTTCGGCGACTCCCCGCCCCAGCGGGGACTCCGACCTCTCTCAGTGCGCGTCTCGCTGCGCGCTGACCGAGTGTCGGCTTCGGCTTCGGACGCGACGGGCGATGGAAGGGCCTCGGATGCGAGAGCGAAGCTGCCGACGCCGTCTCGTCGAAACCCACTGTCACCACGACAGCCGACGCTGTGACGGTCACGACGCTTGCCGCGAGCGCGAGCACAGGCAGGAGGAAGCGGCGGGGAGTCGACATGAGGTGAGAGAACGACGGGCAGAAAGAAGGGAAGGCGCCGCCCTCGACTGTTCGTGAGAGTCAGATCGTAGTCAGCGGTCGACAGATGTCGACCGCCCAAGTCTTCAGGCGTTACGAACGGCGAGACTGTCGACGAGCTCGCCGAGGACCGAGGTGTCGGCGGGAACCGAAGCGAGACGCGTGCGCGCCCGGTCCGCCGCACGATCGGCGAGCTCCCGAGCACCGCCGGCTCCGAATCGCTCGGCGAAGCCGTCGGAGTCGAGGATGTCGTCCACGACCTGGAAGAGGAGCCCGAGCTCCTCGCCGAAGGCCCGCCACGCAGTCTGCTCGTCCTTCGGGACCTCAGCTGCCCAGAGGCCGAGCCCGACGGAAGCGGCGAAGAGGCGACCCGTCTTCAGGCGATCGAGGGCCTCGAGGTCGGCGTCGTCGCCCGTGACGTCGCGGAACTGTCCGCCGATCATTCCGAGCGTCGCCGCAGCGAGCTCGCGTGCCGTTTCCGGGCGCTCGTACGAGAGCGCGTACCGGAACGCTTCCACCAGCAGGGCGTCGCCGGCGAGGAGGGCGGCGCCTTCTCCGTGGACGACGTGCGTGCTCGGGCGGCCGCGGCGGAGGTCGTCGTCGTCGAGCGCCGGAAGATCGTCGTGGACGAGGGAGAACGTGTGCACGAGCTCGATCGCCGCAGCAGCCGGAAGCGCGCGCTCGACCTCCCCTCCGGCAGCCTCGGTGACGGCCAGGCAGAGGACGGGCCGGACCCGCTTTCCGCCCGACTCGAGCGCGTACCGCAGAACGGGCTCGAGGCCGCCGAGCTCTTCCGTCAGTGGAAGCCCCACGAGGTGCTCCTCGACGACGTCGCGGAGCTCGTCGAGGCTACGGAGCGGCATCCGCCAGAGTACGGGCGTTCGTGAGCTCGGCCTCGATCTGCTTCGCGAGCTCGGCCAGCTCGGCGATCACGTCGACCGCCGCGTTCGCGTCGACGTCGTCGGCCTCGGCGAGACGCTCGAGCTCGACGCTGCGCTCGTTCAGCTTCGCCAGGAGTTCCTCCGCTCGCTGAAGTGCGTCGTCGACCGGGGTCACGCGGCGGCCTCCTCCCGCGCGATCTTGCCGAGGATCCCGTTCACGAGCCGGGCGGCGTCGTCGGATGCATAGCGCTTCGCGAGCACGACCGCCTCGTTGATCGCGACCTCGGGGGGCACCGTCCTCTCCTCCAGCTCGTAGACGCCGATCCGCAGGATGTTGCGCTCGAGCGTACCCATGCGCTCGGCGGCCCACTCGTCCGACGACTCGGTCACGCGGCGATCGAGATCCTCGGCCCGGGCGGAGACCGCGCCCGCGAGCTCGGTCGCGAACTCGTCCGGCTCGCCCTCGTACAACGACGCGAGCGGCTGACCGGTGAGATCCCACTGGTAGAGGAGGAAGAGCGCCGTCCGCCGCCCTGCGCGCCGTCCCGTCTGCGGGCTCACGGGCTGAGCTCCAGCCCATGAGCAAGAGGAGGGGTGCGGGGAACGAAGGGGTTCCCCGCGCTCTCGAGAAGAAGGGGAAAGCACAGGGGAAACCTGGTTTCCCCTGTGAACGCGAGCCGAGGGCGAGCGGTGCTCATCCTGCGAGCGAGGGCACGAGGCCCACGAGCTCGGCGAGCGTCGAGGTCGTGTATTCGCCGCTCGCGAACGGGAGCGATGCGAGGACGTCGAGCGCGAGCTCGCGAGTCGTGGGAACGCCTTCGACCTCGAGCTCCCGCAGCGCACGGATCGCGCGTGCAAGCGCAAGCGGCCGCGTCTGGTCGGAGATCACGAGCTTGGCGATGAGCGAGTCGTAGTAGGGCGGGATCTCGCTGCCGTCGCGGACCGCGGTGTCCACCCGCACGCCCGCTCCCAGAGGAGGCCGGAAGCGCGTCAGCGTCCCGGGCGCGGGGGCGAAGCCCTGGGAGGGGTCCTCAGCGTTGATCCGGATCTCGATCGCATGGCCTCGCCGCGGCGCGCGGCCGGTCTCGGTGAGCTGTTCCCCGGCCGCGACGCGGATCTGCTCTCGCACGATGTCGACCCCGGTCACAAGCTCCGTCACGGGGTGCTCGACTTGAAGCCGGCAGTTCACCTCGATGAAATGAAACGACCCATCGGGCTCGAGGAGAAACTCGAACGTCCCCGCGTTCCGATAGCCGATCGCCGAACACGCGCGCTCGACGGTGCTCTCCATCGCCTCACGCGTCGCGTCGTCGAGAGCCGGAGACGGCGTCTCTTCGATCAGCTTCTGGTGCCTGCGCTGGATCGAGCATTCGCGCTCGCCGAGCGTGAGCACACCTCCCTCGGCGTCGCAGAGCACCTGGATCTCGACGTGGCGGGCGGGGACGAGTGCCTTCTCGAGGTAGAGCGACCCGTCGCCGAAGGCGGCGTCGGCCTCGGCACTCGCGGCGGCGAACGCACCCTCGAGCTCGTCCTCGGAGAGGACCGTACGCATCCCCTTGCCGCCACCTCCGGCGGCCGCCTTGAGCAAGACCGGGAACCCGAGCTCGTGGGCGATCGCCCGGATCTCGGCCAGGTCGACCGTCCCGTCGGAGCCCGGGACGAGCGGCACTCCCGCCGCGCGCAGCTCTTCTTTCGCACGCACCTTGTCCCCCATCCTCTCCATCACGTCCGCGGGTGGCCCGATGAAGACGATCCCCGACTCCTCGCACGCGCGGACGAAGGCGGGGTTCTCGGCGAGAAAGCCGTAGCCGGGATGCAGCGCCTCGCAGCCGGTCGTCTCGGCTGCCGCGACGATGCTCGGGATGCGCAGGTAGCTCTCGGCGGCCGGGGGCGGGCCGACGCAGACCGTGTGATCCGCGAGCTCGAGATGGTAGGAGTCCCGATCGGCCGTCGAGTAGACGGCGACCGCCTCGACGCCAAGCTCGTGCAAGGCACGGATGACCCGGACGGCGATCTCGCCCCGGTTCGCGACGAGGACTCGTGAGAACATCGGCGGGCCCCTAGACGGCCGGCGGAACGAGCACCGGCTCGATCTCGAACAGAAGCTGCCCGAACTCGACCGGCTCGGCGTTCTCGACGTGAATCGCGCGGACCATTCCCGCGACCTCGGCCTTCAGCTCGTTGAACAGCTTCATCGCCTCGAGCAGGCAGAGGGTCTGACCCGGGACGATGGTGTCCCCCACGTCGACGAACGTCGGCGCTCCGGGGCTCGGCGCCCGGTAGAAGACCCCGACCATCGGCGACTCCACCCGGACTATCCCATCCGCCGACGGCGATTCCAGCGCGACGGCCGCGGACTCGGTCTCGGGCTGAGCGGAGAACGACGTCCCTCCGAGCGTCGGCTCGTCGGCGCGACGTACCGAGACCCGCATGCCTTCGTCCTCGATCTCGATCTCGCCGACCCCCGACTCCTGGACGATCTTCACGAGCTCGCGGATGCGACCCGCGCGCTCCGCGTTCGCGTCCTCCGCGATCAGCGCCGCCTCACGCGAGTGACGTGCGCGGATCCGACGCAGGAGCTCCTCGGCGTCGGTGCCGAACATTGCGAGCAGGACGAGCTCCTCCTCGCTCGCCGCGAGCCCCTCGGAGCGCTCCCGCACGTCGTCGGCGGTCGGCGGCTCGTCCGCGAGCGCCGCGCGCGGGGCGAGCAGCTCCACCGCGCGCTCCACGGTCGGGTCGATCGGCTCGGGTGTGACGCCGTACCCGCCCTGGATGAGAGCGCGGAACTCGTCGATCACGGTTCCGTAGCGGCGCGCCTCGAGCACGTGCAGGAGCGCCTGAGAAGCGAGGATCTGGCCGATCGGCGCAGCGAGCGGCGGCCAGCCTGCCTCGGCGCGGACGCGCCCGACCTCCTCGAGCACCTCGAGCAGGCGGTCCGACGCGGCGTTGGCACGGAGGTGGACGTCGAGCGCGGCCACGAGCCCGGCCGGAAGGTCGTACTCAGCCGCCCGGACCGCGATCCGCGGCGCGAGAGGAGCGACGGGCTCGTCGCCGATGTACTCGTCGATCACGTCGGAGGCTTCCCAGAGGCGTGCCGTGTCGACGCCCGTCGCGTGACCGAGTCCCTCGAGAGACTCTGCGAGCGACTCGCCCGAGACCCGGTGCAGCGTCAGGGCGAGCGGGTAGACCGCCGTGGCGACGAGATCGGCCCCGGCTTCGATGGCGGCGAGCGCCGCTGCGAGCCCCATGCCGGCGGAGCCCTGGACGTAGAAGCCGACCGGCAAGCCGCTCGTCTCCTTGATCTGCTCGACGAGCTCCTGTGCCCGGTGCGGGACGAGAGCGCCGGTCGGGTCGTTGACGATGATCCGGGTCGCGCCGAGCTCCGGGAGCTTTCGGGCTCCCTCGACCAGGGTGTCGGTCTCTTCGGTTCGCCCCGGGCTGTAGACGAGGCCGGCGTGGAAGGCCCCACCGGCGCTCGTGATCGCGGCCCCCGCTTCCCGCAAGTTGGAGACGTCGTTCAGGGGGTCGTGGAGTCGAAAGACCTCGATCCCGTTCTCGGCCGCACACCCGACGAAACGGCCGACGATGTCTCCGCTCACCGGTCTCGAGCCGACGAGGAACCGGCCGCGCAGAGCGATCCCCAGCGGCGTGGAGACGCGCCCCTTGATCGCGCGGATCCGCTCCCAGGGGCTCTCGACCTTGCGTCGCACGGTCGCGTCGAAGACGCCGCCACCGGAGATTTCGAGGCAGGCGAACCCCGCCTTGTCGAGGATCTCCGCGACCTGCAGGATCTCCGCCGTCGGCAGATGGCCCGTGAACGGCTCCTGCGAGAGCAGGCGTACGGTCGTGTCGACGAGCCTGGGCACGGCTCTGGACCTTAGCGAGCGGCCGAGCGCGCCGACGCCCCGTCAGGAGTGGTTTTCAGCGACGTCGGTGGCGCCGGGAAGCCGGACGTTCCTAGGCGCGGCTGATGTAGCGGCCGTCGCGTGGATCGACCTTGACCCGCTCGCCCCGGTCGACGAAGAGCGGCACCTGCACGACCGCCCCGGTCTCGAGCGTCGCCGGCTTGCTCACGTTCGAGACGGTGTCGCCCCGGACCGCGGGCTCCGTCTCGGTCACCGTCAGCTCGACGGACGCGGGGAGCTGGATCCCCGCGGGCTTCCCGTCCACGGTCAGCATCTGGACGGTGCTCGACGGAGCGAGGTAGGCAAGCTCCCCGGCGAGGTCCGCGTGCGGAAGACCGAACTGGTCGTAGGTCTCCGCGTCCATGAAGTGCGCTTCAGTCCCGTCGTCGTAGAGGAACTGCAGGTTCTTCACCTCGGTGTGAACTCGCGCGAAGCGCTCTCCAGCTCGGAAGGTCCTGTCGACGACTGCGCCGGTGTCGAGGGCCTTGAGCTTGGTGCGCACGAAGGCGCCGCCCTTGCCGGGCTTGACGTGCTGGAACTCGACGATGCGCCAGACCGAGCCGTCGAGCTCGATGTGCATGCCGTTCCGGAACTGATTCGTGGAGACGGACTCGGCCATACCTGCCGCCGAGTCTAGTCAGGCGACGGTAATCAGCTCTTTCGGGAACCGCGTGAGCCGCTCGGCGCCGTCGGCGGTCACGAGAACGAGGTCCTCGATCCGCACGCCACCTTCGCCGGGGAGGTAGATGCCCGGCTCAACGGTGACGACATTGCCCGGCTCCAGCACGTCCTTCGACTCCGGCCTGAGTGTCGGAGCCTCGTGTACGTCGATCCCGACGCCGTGACCGAGTCCGTGACCGTACGCCCACCCGAGGCCGGCCGCGGCGACCGGCTCTCGGGACGCTGCGTCGGCATCCCGACCGGCGACGCCCGGCCGAACTGCGGCCAGGCCTGCAAGCTGTGCTTCGAGGCAGAGCGCATACGCGTCCGCCAGGCGATCAGGAAGCTCTCCCGTCGAGAAGGTCCGCGTGCAGTCCGAGCAGTACCCGTCGACGACGCAGCCTGCGTCGACGGTGACGAGCATGCCACGCTCGATCTCGCGCTCGCCCGGATCGGCGTGCGGAGCAGCGGCGGTCTCCCCCGCCGCGACGACGATCGGGAAGGACACGCCGTCGGCGCCGGCCTCGCGGAAGCTGCGCTCGATCCACCAGACGAGCTCGCGCTCGGTCCTCCCCACGAACGGCTCGTTCGCGAGCGCCGCGAAGACCTCGTCCGAGAGCGCAGCGGCTCGTCGGATGGCGGCGAGCTCGACGTCGTCCTTGACGGCACGCAATGCCTCGACGAAGCCGCTCGTAGGCACGAGCTCGACGCCTCCTTCGGCCAGGGTGCGATGGCCCGCAACGGTCAGGTGAGCTTCCTCGAACGCGATTCGGCGACCCGAGAGGATCTCGGCGGGCGACGAAAGCAGGTAGCGGGACGTCTCGACGAACTCGACGTCTTCGACGGCCCGGGCCTTCTCCGCATAACGGAAGTCCGCAAAGAGCGTCGCGCTCGCGTCCGGCTCCACGAGGAGGGCGGCGTTCGAGCTACGGAGACCGGTCAGGTACCAGACGTTCGCCTGCGCAGTGACGAGGAGCGGAAGCTCGAGACGCGTCGCGAGGGCGGCGATCCTCATGACGACTTCGCCAGCAGCAGCTCGAGCGCTTCGCGGTATCCCTCTGGCCCCTTGCCGATCACCCTCGCCGTGACGAGCCCCTCGAGGACGGAGAACCGGCGCCACTTCTCGCGCGCATTCACGTCGGACAGGTGGACCTCGACTACGGGGACGGCGAAGAGCTCGACGGCATCGTGGATCGCCCACGAGTAGTGCGACCAGGCGCCCGGGTTGAGAATCACGCCGTCCGCCCAGTCGAGCGCGTCGTGGCACCAGTCGACGAACTCTCCCTCACTGTTCGTCTGCCGGCAGCGCACGGTGCAGTCGAGCTCGGAGGCCCACTCGTAGATCTGAGTCTCGAGCTCGGAGATCGTGATCCCACCGTAGACATCGGGGTCGCGCCGGCCGACGACGTCGAGGTTTACGCCGTTCAGGACGACGATCCGCACGACGCGACCTTAAAGCACTCCTCCTGCAGGCGATGCCCCGCGGGGCTCGTGCTCAGGGCTCGTGCGCGGCGCCGGCAGCCCGAGTGCGGACCGCATCGCCTCCAGCGGCGCCGGTTTCCCGGTCCAGATCTCGAAAGACGCGGCCCCCTGCGCGAGCAGGACCTCGAGCCCGGGGACGACGCGGGCTCCCGCCGCACGGGCGGCCGTCGCAGTTGCCGTCTCCGGATACGGAAGGTCGACCAGGATCTGCCCGGCCTCCAAGTCGGCGAGCACCTCGTCGCGCGCCGAGGTGGCGTTGACGACGAGGTCGGCGTGACGGACATCCGGGGGCCACGCGGCGCGGCGGGAATACCGGCGTGCGTGCGGAAGCGCCTCGAGAAACGCGTGTGCCGCTCCACCGTCGCCGAGCACGACCGGATGCTCGGCCGCGAGGCCGTCGAGGATCGCGGTGTCGGTGCTCGACGCCTGGATTTGCCCGTCGCGCAGCGCGATCGTGTTCACCGAGCCCGTGCCGGCTCCGCAGAGACGGGCCGCTGCGAGCTTGTGTGGCGCCGTGATGTTCGCCCCCGCAAACCCGAGCGCGAGCAGCCCTGCGAGGGCGGGCTCGAGCTCCTCGGGTGGAGTCGGAAGGGGAACGTAGAGCCAGTCGAGGCCGGCCGCGGCGAAGGCGGCGTTGTGCATGCGCGGAGAGAGCGACTGCTCGACCGGCCAGCCCAGGAGACCGACGAGCCGTGTGGCACCCGATACGTCCGGAGGTCGGTGCCGGTTCATGTCTCCGCGACCCGCGACGTGCTCGCCTCGCTCGCCGGCGACAACCTCGAACCGCAGCAGGTGGAGAACCACCCCCAGGGGAACCCCCGGTTCCCTGTGGACCACGTTACCGCTCGACCAGTCACGGCTGGCAAACGCGAAGGTGACGAAGGCGCCAAAAGCTCTCCACAGGTCAGCATCCGTAACCGAACTCGCACTTCTTCCGCTCGAACTCGGATTCGCTCGCCGTGAAGAAGTGATGGACGCCATCTGGCCTGCGCACGTAGTAGAGGTAGTCGACGACGGAAGGATGAGCCGCCGCCTGCATCGAGGCGAGGCCGGGATTCGAGATCGGCGTCGGTGGAAGCCCGACCCGGTTGCGTGTGTTGTAGGGGCTCGAGCTCGCGAGCTCGGACTTCGTGAGCGACTCCGTGCCGGGCACTCCCAATCCGTAGCGCGTCGTCGCGTCTATCTGCAGCGGCATCCCGAGGTGCAGGCGGTTGTAGATCACCGCCGCTACGAGCCGCCGCTCGGCCGGCGCCGCGACCTCCTTCTCGATCATCGAGGCGATGATCAGGACGTCGTATGGAGTCAGGTTCTTCGAACGGGCGTAGCGGAGGTCGACTTTCCCCCACTCGCGGCGGAAGAATCCGATCTGCTCCCTGACGAGTGATCCCGCGCCCGTGTACTGCGTGAACTCGTACGTCGACGGAAAGAGAAAGCCCTCGATGTGGTCGCCCGGCCAGTCCTTGCGGAACGCCGGCGGGGGTTTCGCCTTCGCGGTCGCGTCGAGGTAACCGTCCCGCGTCAACCGCGGCATGACACGACGGCGGTCGATCGCAATCTGACGCACAGCCGCGACGCGATCCGCCATCTCCGCGCGCGTGAACCCCTCAGGGAAGATCACGCGCAGCTTCTCGAGCACGGGAGCCGTCGGCGGCGGCGGCGCATCGTGTCCCCTGACGAGCGCGGCGCCGGCCCATGCTCCGCCCATGAGCACCGCGGCCAGGACGAGCGCCCACACGGCTCGACGCATCCACGCGCGCTTTCGGCTGACGAAGCGCCGGGGCGGTGGACTCAGGTCCGGCGGGCGTTCTTCCATCCGAGATAGCTCTCGAGCAAATGCGCGGCAGCGCGTGCGTCCTCGGGCGCGTCGCCCGACACGTGCACGGCGAGCGAGGTCGTGAAGCGCTCATCGTATGTCTCGACCGGCACGTCGAGCGCCGCACGCAGCGCGGTGACGAACGCCTCGGTTTCCCGTGCCTGCAGTCCCCGCTCGCCGCGGAGCGTCAGCGGCAGGCCAACGACGACGCAATCCGCGCCCTGCTCGCGCACGATCGAGCCGATCCGCTCGACACCCGCTTCCGTCTCCGCCCGCTCGACGATCGCGAGCGGCCTCGCGATCGTGCCCGTCTCGTCGGAGACCGCGACGCCCGTTCGTGCCGCGCCGTAGTCGAGCGCGAGAATCCTCACTCGAGCGCGCCGACGATCAGACGATGCGCTTCGTCGAGCGCTGCGTGAAGCTTGCTGGGATCCTTTCCGCCGGCCCGGGCCATCGTCGCGCGACCCCCTCCTCCGCCGCCGACGATCGCCGCTGCCTGCCGGACGACCTCCGAGGCGCTCACTCGATCGACGACCGCCTGGTCGAAGTTGGCCACGAGGTGCACCTTGCCGTCCTCGGCGGAGCCGAGAACGACCGCGCTCGGTCGCTGCTTCTGCTTCTCGCGGTCCGAGACCTCGAGCAACTTGTCGGCGTCGACGGACGGCACCTCGGCGACGACGACCCGCACACCGCCGACCTGGGATTCCCGAACGGAATCCGCCTTGAGCGCGTGTGCCTGTGCGCTGTCCTGCGCAGGACGCTTGCCTTCCTTCCGAACCGCCTCGAGCTCGGCGCGTAGCTCGTCGGCCTCGGTCGACCGTGCTGCGAGCAGCGCCCACGCCTCGCCCGAGGTGACGGCCTCGATCCTCCGCACGCCCGCGCCGACTGAGCCCTCCGAGAGCATGACGAAGGCGCCGATCTCGGCGGTCGAGCCGACATGCGTCCCCCCGCAGAGCTCGACCGAGTAGCCCTGCACCTCGACCACCCGGACGACCTCGCCGTACTTCTCTCCGAAAAGCATCATCGCGCCGAGGCGCCGCGCCTCTGCGATCGGCGTCTCGAAGACGTTCACCGACAGGTTCTCGAAGATCTTGGCGTTCACGCGCCGCTCGACCTCGTCCCGCTCCTCGGAGGTCAGAGCCTGCTCGTGTGTGAAGTCGAAGCGAAGCTTGTCCGGCCGCACCGCCGATCCCGCTTGCCGGGCGTGCTCTCCGAGGACGTCCTGCAACGCACGGTGCAGAAGGTGCGTCGCCGTGTGGTTTGCCATGGTGGGAAAACGCACGCTCCAGGGCACGACCGCGCGGACGCGGTCGCCGGCCGCCAGCCGAGAGCTCTCGAGCAGCAGCACCTGATCCTCGTCGAACCGGTAGGCCTCGACGAGCTCGGCGCGCGTCCCGGGATCGCCGTCGAGCTCGACCCAGCCTCGGTCCGAGACCTGTCCTCCCCCCGCCGGGTAGAAGGGCGACTCGCGAAGCTTCACCAGGGCGAGATCGTCCTCGAGCTCCGTGAGCGCGCCGATCTGCGTGAGCACGTCGGTCTTGAAGTAGCCGACGAAGTCCGTCGTGAATCCTGCCGCAGCTGCGAACTCGGCCGCCCGCAGCAGATCCCGTTCGCCTCCGGCACGCGAGATCTCGCGGTGTCCGGCCATCGCGGACGAGAAGCCGTCGACGTCGACGCTCTGCCCCCGTTCCTCGGCCAGCTCGACCGTGAGCTCGAGCGGAAAGCCGTAGGTCGCCTGGAGCGTGAAGGCCTCCTCGCCGGAGATCGAATCCTTGTCCGCAAGCTCTTCGAAGACCTTCATTCCCCGTTCGAGCGTCTCCGCGAAGCGTTCCTCCTCGGCCTTCACGACGCGCTCGATCTCCTCCGCGTGCTCCGGCAGCTCCGGGTATGCCTCCCCCAGCTGCTCGACGACGATCGCCGGCAGCCGGTAGAGGTCGTGCAGGCCGATGCGGTGGGCCTGCTGCACCGCCCGGCGGATGATGCGGCGCAGCACGTATCCACGGCCCTCGTTCGAGGGCGTGACCCCGTCCGCGACGAGGAACGTCATCCCGCGGCCGTGATCTGCGAGCACGCGATGGGCCTTCGTGGCCGTGTCGGAGTCGCCGTAGGCGACGCCGGACTCGTGCGCGATCCAGTCCATGAGCAGCCGGTAGCCGTCGGTCTCGTAGACGGACATGACGTTCTGGAGCACGGCGCTTCCGCGCTCGAGCCCCAGCCCGGTGTCGATGTTCTGTGCGGAGAGCGGCGTGAGCGTCCCGTCCGCGTGCTGCTCGAACTCCATGAACACGAGGTTCCAGAACTCGAGGAAGCGCTCGCAGCGGTCGCAGCCGGGAGCGCAGTCGGGCTCGCCGCAGCTGTGCTCCTCGCCCCAGTCGTAGTAGAGCTCGGAGTCGGGCCCGCAGGGGCCCCGCACGCCGATTGCCCAGCCCCCGGGCGGCCAGAAGTTCTCGGAGGCGGGAAGCGGGACGATCCGCTCGCGCGGCATGCCGACCTTTTCCCAGAGCTCGATCGTCACCTCGTCGGGGCCGAGGACGAGCGCGGGATCGCCCGCGAAGACGCTGACCCAGATGCGGTCCCAGTCGAGCCGCATCCGCTCCTGCACGAACTCGGTCGCGAGCTCGATCGCTCCCTCCTTGAAGTACTGGCCGAACGAGAAGTTGCCGAGCATCTCGAAGAAGGTGAGATGCGAGCCGTCCGTCCCGACCTCGTCGATGTCGGGCGTGCGGAAGCACTTCTGCACGGTCGTCGTCAGCGGCGCGGGCGGAGGCTCGCGGCCGAGGAAGAACGGCATCTGCGGCTGCATCCCCGCCGTCGTGAGGAGCGTCGAGTGGTCGTCGGCGCGCGGAATCAACGATGCCGACGGACGCCGCAGGTGGCCTTTCTCCTCGAAGAAGGCGAGGAACCCCTCGCGCAATTCGGCGCTCGTCCGCATACGGAGATTCTAGGAGTGGGTCGTCGCGGTCGGCGACGGCGGCCGGGCGTCGGCCGGGCCTCAGGCTGCCGGCGGCTGTTGCTCGGGCGGCGTGCGACCGGCCGTTCGCAGGTCCTCGTCGATCTCGGCTTCCCTGCGGGCGGCTGCATCCTTCGCGACGGACATCGCCTCGCCGACATTACGGCGGGCGCGGAAGGCGGCGAGCCCGTGAGACACGCCGGAGGCGAACCCGGTCACCTTCTTCACCGGAGTCGTGATCGCGGTCGAGACTGCGCGGACGGCGGTGTCCGCGCTGTCCGCCATCGAGACCGCGCTGTCCGTCACCGTGTCGAGCTTGTCGAGCTGCTCGTTGACGCGGTCGACCGTTCCTCCGGCCTTGACGAAGACCGGGAGGA